>Ga0058701_10000463_pt1 | contig 28279 bp, 24 predicted proteins | sample AgamicOrMae_FD_97039 | JGI IMG/M metagenome (GOLD analysis project Ga0058701, IMG submission 97039) | Agave microbial communities from Guanajuato, Mexico - Or.Ma.e | ecosystem: Host-associated > Plants > Phyllosphere > Phylloplane/Leaf | place: Guanajuato, Mexico | collected 2012-06-04 | reverse complement strand
GGAGGCACACGAGGACGACAAGCAGGCAATTGCCGCAATGAGAAAACTCGTGCCCGCGCAATGAATTGGCCAGATTTCTGAATCATACACGTGGACCGATTGGCGGGTTCAAAAAGATCATCTCGAGATAACAATATGTAGTTCTAAATATGACTCTCATCACCTTCAATAATTTGTCCAAAGCTGACGGGTCGGCTCTTGTTGACCAAGATGACAACATCGTCCAGGCAATAGTTTATGGGCCCGTCGATATCAATCAATCGAAAATCAACTACGAAGAGGCCGTTGTCGAGATATTGTTCAAGACCAAGGTTAGCATACCGTCAAATAGTCCTTCATTTGATTATGTTCGCGAAATGGAGAATCTATTGAAGTGCATCTTCAAGGAAGTCATACTGACCAGATTGCATCCTCGCACTTGCATATCAATCATGGTACAAGAAATTCACAATAATGGATCATTGCTTAGTACGACTGTGAACGCAATAACCTGTGCACTTATAGACGCCGGTCTACCAATGAGATGTCCGGTTGCCGGAGTTTCCCTGCAATTGGATGATGGAGCAACTAAGCGCGAATTCGACTTTGTTTTCGACAATAAAATGGATCTCATCTCAATGATTACCCGTAGTTTCATAACTAACGAAGACTTGGACAAGGCTATCGAAATTGGTCAGACTAAGGCCAAGGAAGTGTTCGATACGATAAGAGAAAAGGTTCGCGAAAGATTCACATGCAACTAAGCAGATACATACCCAAGAAATAGAGACCTGTTGGACACACATATCTGGCATTGGTTGTATTTATATTTCATCTTGAGATTGGACGAACAATATTCTACACTAAAATACAACTATCATGATGAGGCCTCTCAAGCAGCTAAGATCGCGTTGTCCCCTCCACGTCCAGCCAATTTGTTCTCCACAATTGACCTGTTTGTCAGAATACTTTTGTTGAGGTAAAACTCCACGTACCGCCTCACAAGTTGTTTTCTTGGATCAGTTGGCATGAAAAAAGTTGAAACGAAATCAATTGCAGAACATCCTGCAATCAACATAATCATTCCTTCCCATCCTATCAAAGAGGTTAGATGTTGCGAGAGTAGTGCACTAGAAACAGTTGCAATAACTGTTGACATATAGACAAATCCAATGTTGATACCGGCATATTTGTCTCCAAACGAATCTTGGGCCGCGGATGGCATTAGGGCATATTGACTACCAACTGCACCAACTGCTAGAACCACAGTAGAGCCATAGAAAAATTTGTTTAAATATCTTGTTGCAGGCATCAAAGAGACCGATAGCATTGTGATAGCACTAAGCGGTATGCTAACTGCTCTGTAACCAAGTTTATCTTTAACATGTCCCATAGTTAGGCGGCCCACAGTGTTACTTATTGCACATGCGGCCCCGACCGTCGATAGGAAATAATCATCAGCTATAAATGTTTGACCATAAGGTTTGTACATGAACAAGAGATATATGAATATCAGTTCGGAGATGAGAACCTTAAGTGATAAAAGCCAAAATTCGATTGTCCTGAAAGCGTATTTTGGCTCCAAACTACAATCTGAGAGAAGGACGTTTGCGGGATTGATTTCTTGTTTGGGGATGTAGTGTTCTCTCTTAGATGTATCCTTTGGATCGCATTCTTGCCCGCCTCTTGATTCTACCTGGACTGAATTCAACTGTTCCAATGTCTTAAAGCCAGTCAATTCGATCGCGGTTTTCTCTTGAACCTCATCTTGATTGTGATCGATGTTCTTGGTCTCGGTTTCGCTCACTTGTTCGCTGGTATCGTCCTTCTCGCATCCGTCTGCTGGAAAGGTAAGCAAGATCCCAATAGCGAACAAAGTTGCCGTTATTGAGCCCTGGATGATTGTGGAATTCTTCACGTTCGTCAAGATATCTGGATCGTCGAAGAGACCCAGTTCGTTTGCGGGCAGATTCCTGGGATTGACTAGATAGGTAATAAGTGGAGTGAACAAAGTTGGCGCCAACGCCATCGAGGCTGCCCCGATGCCGGTCACTAGACCCTTGTGTTTCGGGTGCCATTTGCAGACGTTAACCATGGGAGAGGTGTAGCAAGAGGCGAGACTGACCAGAAACGAGCCTCCGTAAACGACAACCACCCAAAAGAAGGTGGTGTCGAGCACATAGTATGTAGCAAATATGCCGCAACTCTGCAAAACGCCGCCTATAGTGCAGACCGCTCGAACGCCCACCTTGCTTTCCAGCCATCCTCCCACAGGTAGCAGAAGGGCTGAAAAACCGGCCGCCGACAGGAACCATATAGCGTCATCTAGTTTCATGTCGCTGTTGGCTCGATAGATCAAATAAGACGTCAGATAGACACCTGTATTTCCGGCTGCAAAGTACAAACCCATTGCAAAATATATGAGGGATGTGCCCAGCACAGTGGAGTATGATTTTGTTTTCCAACTTAGTTTCAGCATCTTGACCGCGTACAGTTGAAATCCAGACGACGACACTGAGGGGGCTTCTCTACTGATGATTGTGACATTTGATTTGATCTTTAAATTTGATTGATTTGAATCATATTGTCTTCATCACGATCACACTGTAGTACTTCGAACTTGGCATGGCTTCGATCATCAATCAAACAAATGGAGAAAGACAGATTGAGTGAGACTAATGAGAGCCATTAATCAGCTCATTTGATTTAGCTTTTGTGCGTACTAACTAGAGTACTTCCTGTTTGAGAATGCACGCTCAACTTCTCGTCAGCTTATTATTATTCGTCTCAGTTCGACCGCGAAGATGTACATCTGGGAAATATGAGTTGCTCAAAGGAATAGCATATCAGTTCAACTGTCTGTTATCTCGAACTACAGACCATCTTTTGATCCGTTTGAACGTTTTGAACAGTTCGACAAGGTGAGACAATCGTCAACTGGGCCAGAGGCAGTCTTCACTCGCCAGACAGTTGGAATGTAAGGATTGAAACAGTTCTGCCAGTTTTGAACGAAATTTATCTCAATTTGTAAGTGGAAAGTTCGCCAAACAGTTAATTGAAGCAAACAAGACTCACGAATCAGATGGATGATTACGTTCGTCAGTTTCGATAATGAGCAGAGAAGGATAGCGCTACATTGAATTCATTACTATCATTTGATTCAGATAGTCTCGACGAAGAACGCCTTTATTTTCTTCTTCTTTGGCTTCGTTTTTTGCTTCTTCTTCTTCTGATTCGGATTACTAGAGTGGGAAACTTTAATGTGTCTCAACATACCTTCTTCCCATTTTTCTCTAACAGAAACGTACAACTTCATTGTCGCTTGTGCATCTTGGACCGAGTCATGCTCACCATTCTGTATTCTGACACCGAGAATACTCTCGCTCAACTTCTTCAATGATGGATTCTTGCCTAGGAAGTAATGTTTACCGAAAAACCTGGCCGTGTCTCGTGTCTGTTCGGGAGGGTGTTGCAATTTTAAAACGGCAAAATCATTATGCACGGCATGGCCTATGACTATCCTGTCCTTTATCAATTGAGCTACTTTAGACTGCACCTCCTCAAACGATGGTGCATTTTCTAAATCGCGTTTTCTTATACCAGACCACCTCGTCCGATAGTCCGTTACTTTTGAGGGAGGCGTAGCATAAAGATCTAGAATTGGATGTCCAAAAAGATTCACAATAGATACCCTAGCGAGAACGGACTTACTTCCGTAGCACTCCACCATTTCACAATCTAGCGCCAGTTCATCGGTCAGCCCTCTTGTTGGCTTGATGGTATCCCTGGCGGATGGAATAGATTCTGAGCCATTCTTGTGACTGTTTTCATGTTGATCTTTAGAACTGGAGGCCCCACCATTATCTCGATCCAGTTGTCTCTGAGCCAATTTTTCCTTTCTTCTCCTCACTATTGCTTTGTAAGATATCAATGGTACCTTTGTAACCAGACTTCCTCTACCAGAAACGTCGACGATGCTCTCTTTCGGCCTGGAGTGAACTTCGATCAACTTTTTGTCAACACCATCAAACCAAATAGGTGTGTCGTCTCCGGCCATGCTTGATAGGGACTCTTCAGAGTCTGAAGATCTATCGGCCGATTGAGGAATTCCACGTACGACAAAATTTGCAGCTGGCAATAGCGTATCAATATATTTAACCAAAAAGAAGGATATCTGCTCAATAATAAAGTTGAATAGATAAGATGCCATCAAAAGACTGTGAGCCGGGTGGTGCGATCCAGAGGAATACCAATTGGCTTGACACCGTGCCAGCGTGCGTGTTTGCTGGAGGCGAACCACCACGTGATCGTCTCGGCAGGCTTTTCGATTCTCTCAATGAAAACAACTTTCCCACTTTCTTGGGCCTGTTATCCTCGGGCGCCTTAAAGTCGGAGCCTCACCATGGGTCTGGTGGTACCGTTTCGCCATATAAAACAACATGGTAAATACTTACACCGTGGTGAGTTCTTATACTCAGATTGGCATGGTAGATTGAGTCAGCAACTTACATTTGAACATCTTTTTTCAACGACAACCATTAGCTCGAATCTAGATGGCTCGAGCCTTGGCTCGAAAGCGCCTCTCATTAAAGGTGCGAGGTCGATCTCACCAGACATAACTCGCACCTTGCGAGAGAATATCAACTGGTTCAATGACCGTTACGAGAGAGCGTTCGGAATCGCCGAGGTGAGAGAAATGCAAAATAGGGTGATAGAGGCTGAGAATGAGTTTGTCGCGGTGACTCAGTCGAGAAAGTTGTGTCAAGAAAAGATTGAGGATTTCAAAGAGCGAATCAAGAACATCAGGGACAAGCTGGACATCACGCCGAGAGAGAGTGATAATTATCTGAAATTGATCACAGAGGAACACAAGCTATTGCGTGAACAGTTATCTCACGACGCTCAGCTCAGCCAGTTGAAGGACAGGGAACAGTGGTCCTTGGATAACTTGTCAAAACTTTTAAGACAAAGCCATGAGCTTGAGCGTTTGCGACAAGAAAGATCGAAGTATTGGCAGATAATTTCCTTGAGCCTATCATTCGCCGGCGGAGTGGTGGCTTTGATAGCTCAGAAGACTAGGAACCAAAAAACCCTACTTAAGGACCTTAGTTCGATGAGAGAAAGCATCGAAAATATGCAAGAATCGAACCAGCTAAATTTCAACCAGTTGGCAGCTCAAACTGCAATAATTAGATCACTCACAAATTTTATCGCGGATAAAATCCAAGAGCAGCAACAGGCAGAAACTCTGAAATCTTCCCAAAGTTTCAAGGGGCAGAAGCAAACAAGTTCCTCTCCCAAAGAGTCCTGGTCAGAATTTCTCTTATGGATCTCAGGGATCAGATATATCAAATCAAAATTGCAAAATCAGTCAAAATGAGATTGTGTATATTTGTTGTTTATAAACTGTGATTGACAAATGTCATTAGAAAAAGAATCGCTCCGATTTATTCGCCTATGTTAGCGATTTGTTGAATAGAAATAAATGGCTTGGCGTAGAGTTTCCACAAGGAGTCTGTTCATGTCACACGGCTTGTACCCAGATGCTTGGCGAGATCGCCTTCAGAGGATCGCGGTGATGTATCCGAGCTGCAGGTCAGGGGGTAGAAAGATTTCGAAATCGAAAGACACCATTCGTGAGCTTGATGTCTATGAGAGATGGCCTATTTGATTTGGTTCGAGGAGGAGATGAGTTACGGATATCGAGACTTGCGGCCGGATATCAATAGTAACTCGGATAACTACTAGGGTAGCCTATTTGTGGTCCATAATCCGAGTAGGTTGACCTATAGGTGGGCACATTTGACGAGTATGAGCTATGATAGTTGTTCGCGTAAGGTTGAGACGAATAATAGTGGCCCTTATTTGCGTTGTGACCATAATCGTGATGGGCAGCTAAATTGCTGCCGCGCTTTCCATATCCGTGGTTTCCATAACGGCTCGCTTGTCCATACTTATCGTGGCCGGCGTTAGTGTGTGAATTTGATGCAGAATTGCCATAATGATCGTGCAAACCATGTTGACTTCCATAATTATTATGACTATCTGAGTGGTGTTTACTGGCAACCTCTTTATCATAGGCATAATGTTTCTCATATCCGTAACCTCGATCTCGAGAATAGTAGCCCGAACCGTGTCCAGAACCGTGCGAGTTATAACTGTTACCATAGGAGTCATGTTTTCCATGGGCTGCATGCGCATTATGGCCATGATCTTTCCAGGCTTTGTCACCATATTTATCATACGCACCATGATTACCTGAACGAGATGATTGATAGGAAAATGATTTTGGTAAGACAAAAGTTAGATAACTGAGTCTTTTCAAAAATTTTCCAATTAATTTGCTCATGAGTCCCTCGCTGGAAGGGGGCGAAAAAAGCTATACAAACCTTGGTCATACAAGCTCCAGTCGGAGGCCTGTTTACCGTAATTGTTCTTGCCCGAGTCGTAGCCGTACTCTGACTCTGCTGTTGAGGCAGGCGCCTGGTAACTCGAGTGGTGCACTGCTGATGGTGGCGGCGGTGGAGGCAGATGGTGGTAATCAATTGTCTCTTGTGTGTCCAGTTGCTCCAGAGCACTCAGGATTGTATCTCTCTTGGAGTTCTTCTTGTTTCCGGTTTGAAGGCTGGAAGAATTCGTCGAAGTGGTCGGTGATTGTTCCGTTGATTTTGCTGCTGTTTTGGGAGTTTCAAGTTTGGTCCTCAAACTGGTTGAGCCTGTTGCAGAGGGACTGCTCGGAACGACTACTGCAGCCCTCGAGATTGTTTGCGTGGCCATGGCTAAAACTAAAACCATCGCCACCGACTTGACTAAGGACCTGATTATCATCATGATTGTTTGATTGATTGTTGCTGCTTTTTGATTTTGGCTGAAACTTTAGACGATCTTCTTCTTACTCTTCGGAATCAGTTGTTCAGTTGAATTCCTGAGATCAATGTGCCTCTCCGATAGATGTTCTATCTGCAATGAATTGGCAATTGAAACTTGGTGTCTCTTATATACGGCGCTCGATTCTCTTCCGTATGAATCAAAGCATCAAAAAGGAAATTGGTGAGGAAATGAAGTATCCGCCCTTCAATCAGGCATCCGAATTATTGAAAACTTGATCGGGAACTAGGCTCTATTGGTAGGAGAAAATTCTTCAGGGATAAAAGAAAAGAGATTGAATTCAATTACTCTCTGGAAGATACAATTATGGGCCTTCCTAGTAAACAGGTGAGGGAGTTTACATCCAACAATGCCTAGTTGATAATCTCACTTCGCTTGGAGCGCAAACTTTCGCTGCTTCCCATGTAAAATATCACTCGCCTCTCTCTCTGTCTCTGGCCCTCTGCCAGTTCGTTTGACTATCTGTCTACCTGTCTGTCCGTCCGTCTGTGTGTCGGTCTAACTGTCTCTAGCTTCCCAACAGCACCTTGAAGAGAACACTCGCCAGCACGAGAGGGGACAGTCACACGTGCGACCACCACTCAATTGAGACCTACACTGAACAGTCGGCCAAAGACTAGGCCATTCTTGATCCTCTTCGCTTGATTACGCAGCGCCTACCACTTCTCTTTTGCCCATTAGACTTCAACGAGAAAAAGAAAAAGAAACAACCACTGTCTGACACAACACAATCTTGGGAAAAAGAGATGACATGAGCTTAGCGAGTCGCGTTGAGTGGGCGGTCGAGGAGAAAAGAAATGAAAGCAATGCGAGAGAGAGAGAGAAGGAGGAAAGGAAACCAGAGGAAAGAAATGTCGGCCGAAATATCCTCCAAGGCAGAGGCAGAGGTGGTGCTAGTCTAGTTAGTTGGCCGTAGTGTTGGCTTGGCAAAGAAGGAGAAAGGAAGAAAGAGCTAAAACATTGAACTCTTTGCTCAAACAAACCAAGTGTCGCGCTCTCGCCAGAACTAATGGGTCTGAGTGTGTCTGTTTTGCCACTGTTGTTGTTGTTGTTGTTGTTGTTGTTGGCCGTAGTGGTCGTGGTGGTGAGCGAGTTGCCTGGAAAATCGACTCCAACCTAAGGTCTGCTGGCCCTAACGAGCCGAATGGGCCAGCACCAACATTATCAGCATTAAAAAGCGCGTGCAAAAAGGAAGGGAGCCCTCACTCTCACACAAACTCTCCCTCTCTTTCTAACTTCCTCTCCCCCCTATGAATTCACATTGAATACAAAGCTGATGCATGAAATAAGATACCAACAGGTGCACTTTTGTCGCCGCGGCCAAAACCCAGTCAACTTGAGATGTCGTCATAATAATAAGGCCTAAGGCCATCTTGGCACCTGCTTTCCACGAGTTCTCGCCCTCAGCTTCAGATCAGAGTTTTTCTGCTCGCCTTTGAGCGCTCATTAGCCTACGACGTTGATGACTTTCATACGCCCGTCTGGTTTCTCCTCTCCTCAGCTTGTGAAGGGCAACAGCCAGACCAAGTTACCAAAGTCACCCTCACTTTGGAGTTGAGCTACAGCTAAACAATTGCACCCACACTTACGCGCCCCTGGCAACAATTGGCTCAAGAGCGACTCCTCTGGGAGACATAATATCATTCGTTCACTTAATTCGAGCCACTGGTTGAATGTTTACAGACAGAGGATGAAAGAATTTTGCAAATTTCTACCCTCACCGCCTCTTGTCTTTTCCGTCCGATCAGCCTGATAGGCCGGCTGTGAGAGGTTTTCTAATCTCTCACTGATCCCAATGAGCCTAATTGTTCTCTGAATTAACTCAGAATTTCAATATGAGAAGTCGACAAACCTGGGAAGCATTCCCGGCGAGGAGTTGCAAGGCGACAAGCTACATCTGGAACCTCTGACTAACTTTGTGCGTGACTCTCATTATTCCGATTCAAACTCTGTTGAAATCTCAATCATTTTATGTCAGCACACAATTCTGTTAATTCTTTAGATTTTATTCGTTTTCTCAGCCAAAATGGCTAATTGGTTGTCCATGTCTTTGCAATGAATTGGGTACTATGTGTTGAAAACGAAGCCAGGCTTGTGCATGAGTGTCACGATTCTTTTTCTAAAAATCACCACTCGTCATCATAATTTTCTCCTAGGAAACTCAACCCTAGGCAGCTCAACAAATGCCGCCTAACTAGTGTGCCCACTCGAAAACAATCAAATTTCAACCAACCTATTCTCGTCTATGTTCCAGTTTCCAATTCTGGAAAGTCTATCCAGTTGCAATATAGAAATCAATAAATAAATATGGCGAGTGAGCCAATCAGTTAGGTGAATAGGAAACAGAGCCAGACGCTGTTGGTTGGCGTAACTTGGCATTGGCCAGAAGTGTGCTGTTATTAGCCCGGGTGACTCGCAGTTCCTGAGACCAAAATAGAGGGCAATTTTCTTGCATTTTTTCACCCAACTTCCTAGACAGAGAACCGCGATTCATATTTCAACTCTTCTTTCCCTTTTCCTTAGCTAACAGAGATCGTTCCATGATCAACCAGAGCATTGTTCTAGTGCCCTTTGATCGGCCGTAATTACGAATGAAGTATGCGAGGGTTTTCTAAAAATGAATTGTTTGCGACTCGAGTGGCTCGAAGCCAAGTGGGCTGGCCAGCCGATCGAGCAATTACGGCAAGAAAAAGCAATATAACTTTGTGCCGAGCTAGCTTGTAGCTAAGGCTGAGATCTAACCTTGTGGGAGCAAGTGGCACCTTTTCACTTATATGTGTTCGAATGCGGCCGAAACTTCGAGAATTCTAGACACACTCCTTTGAGTCATTGATAAATTCCAATCATTTGCTGGCCATCCTCTATTTCTTATCGCATTTCTCTAATGGACAACATCACAAATTAGCAGATCATACATTTTGAGGAAAATCAACAAAAAGATTTCATAGGATACTATCAACAGGTTCCCAACGACCGAGGCTTGAGCTAGATTCAGCAAGATTCAGGTCGGAAATGCTTACCATGAGTGAACATCACATTGAATGGACCAAGGATATCCAACGCCGCTTGGGTCTGTGAGATGGAGTGGTCATCCTACTCCTCGATCAATACATAGTAGTAATTTGCGCAATTGATTATTTGATCGCTTGCCATCTCTCTGGCACACATGAACCTTGTAACTCCCATATTGACCGGCTTATTCTGATCTCTATGAGATGGATTTCGAACATGTTCCAGATAATTTCGACAATTCAGATAATGATTTCCGTGAATTGATTGAAATTGGTTGACGTTATGCGTAGCACGCAATTGGTGTGCAACGGGAGCTCCGAAACGTCAGCGACTCGTAGCGGTCTCAAGCGGGTGCTCAGGGATGCTAGTGAAAAGGTAGATGAAACTACAGACCCGAGGTCTGAAACTTGGCGGTTATTTATAAAAGGATGCGATGTAGTGTAATTTCAGACCAAAAACAGCCGATATCGAGCTAGCGAGTTTCTCAACTCACGAGTCAAATATGGAGCTCATGCGTAAGTTTCTTCGGGGACTAGTAGTGTCTGTCCAATGCATTGTGCCGCTGATACTAATGAAGAGTGTGTTTTTCTGTGCCCCAGTGGTGATTATTTGTAACAGACATAAAGGCTTGCTTAGGTGATCAATATCCATCAGTCCACATTTCCCATCATCTGCTATCGAGATCTGTTTGTTTTCACCCTGAACTGCACTTGATTAAAGTTAATTCTGTCACTCATCGGAGTGATACTCTTTCACAGAGCGTCGCTTCTAAAATCACTAAGCTAGGCAAGGATCCGACCTTAATGAAGTGCCCATTGATACTTGAGATGCCCTCCATACTTTGTTGAATCAACCTGATTGACTGTTTTCGATGCCAAAGCGAATCATCAGATTAAACTAGCCATCATGCTAGCAGACATCATTTCCGGGTATGCAAGCACCCCAAGGCTCAAGAAGAGGCGTCGCCGCTGGATTGTTGAGGACGATCGACTGAAGAAATGGGTGCACGGAGTAAACGAAAACAATCACGAATCAGTCTCTTACGGGCCGAATGTTCCAACTCAGAGGACAGTTTCAGAAAATAGGGCTCGTTTGATGAATAAACGTTCGGGTGCCCACTCGATCTTGATCCAAGCTGCAAAATATCATAATCTTGATGCCAGAACTAACCCAGATTTCAATCCAAGTGAGGGTCTGGGCTTCAACAAGGGACCCACAACAGATCGACTGGTTCTTGATCAAGCGGGAAACAATGAGGTGGATTTCGGATTAGATGCAGGGGCGAAGTATTTGCTGCTCACGGTAGTCTTGCCCTTCTTCGCTGCTTTGCTAGTCTCACTAGTGATTTGTTTCATATGGAAATGTTGTCGCAACTGGGCCGCCAGAAGGAGAGAGAGAAAAGAGGAGCTTGTGGCCAAATTGAGGGAGAAACAAAAGGCGAATTTTGAGAGGATTGAAATAGTTTGTGGAAATGTGACAAATTCGCAGAAAGAGCCTTCAGGATCACCATCATTAAAAAAGCAGCAGTTAAGTGATGAGGTGGCGACGAAGGAAACTGTCACCAAGTTGAGCCAACCGGGAACAATTCAACCGGCGTTTGATCAGGCATCTTCTGGTGGTGGAAAGATGAATCCATTCGATAGACTCAAGTCAGTGAAATGGTCCAACAGTGACCAAACAGACAAAGAGGGTAGTGCATGTGGTTCGCTTAGACACAGTCTGAGGTACGACTTCGAAAGCTCATCGTTATGCGTCGCCATCTTGGAGGCACGCAACTTGCCCGCAATGGACTTGTGCGGCACCAGCGATCCATATGTGAAAGTGTATCTAAGCCAAACATCATCTAATGGTCCCTCTCAAAGACCAACGAGCCTCACATGCAAGACAAAGATCCACAAGCGAACGCTAAATCCAACTTTCAATGAGACATTCAATATTCCGATTGCATATGAAGAGTTGAAAAAACAAACCCTGAACCTGATTGTGTTCGACTATGACCGTTTGCTGAGACATGATCAGATTGGACAAATCACAATCGATCTAGGTGAACGAAACCTTTCTCAACTGACTCAGGAGGAATGGAGCGATCTTGAGAGAGGACCTGGTTCTTGTTCCAACAGCCAAAGCGGCGGACAATTGGGCGACATCTGCTTGAGTCTTCGGTACGTGCCCACAGCTGGCAAGCTCACTGTTGGCGTGGTTGAGGCGAGAAATCTCAAGAAAATGGACTTGGCAGGCCTTTCGGACCCCTACGTGAAGTTGGCTCTGAATGGGGAAGATGGAAGACGGTTGAAGAAGAAGAAAACCTCAATCAAAAAGTGCACTCTGAATCCGCATTACAATGAATCGTTCAGTTTTGAGGTCCCATTTGAGCTCGTCCAGAAGGTCCAATTGTGTGTGACTGTGATTGATTATGATAGAATTGGAACAAGCGAGCCAATTGGGCGAATAATTTTGGGTTGCGATAAGACAAGTGGCGAGACGGAGACGCGCCATTGGCTGGACATGTTGGCTAGCGCGAGACGGCCGATAGTCCAGTGGCATAGTTTGAAGGAATTGAGGGGAGATACGAACGCCGAGAGAAGAGTTGTCGGCCCATCCGGAGAGCTCGGTGGCAAGCTCGAGTCCAACCTCTCAACTGCTTCGGGTGTATCCAAAAATTAGACGACCGGCCGAAGGAGTTCCGATCGAGGGGACCAAACTGACGTTTGAAACAAAACGGTCGAAGCAGAATGATTGACATGCAGACTGGGAATCTCCTCGCGGACAACTGGGGGTGGCGAGTTGGCCAAAGAGATCTCTCGAGGAATCGATTGTTTCTGCTCTCTAGCAGCTTGTTGCCTGGCTCAAAACTAGTTAAGGCATGGAGAAATGGCTGACACGGACGCCTGTTGACAGTCTATCGCTTTTTTTGCCACAAAACGGCAAAAAGGACATTAGAGCTGAGCATTGCATCTTCATGCATCTTCGACTGTCGTCCAATTCTCTCTCCATTCTTCGAACCTCTGGGTGCTCTAAACTAGATGTTAGAGTTCCACTCGAGAGTGTTCGATCGATTTGAGGTGGAGGGTGAGGGGTAATTTGGTAAGATTACATGCGAGTTCGGAGGAAGAAACAGGCCCGGAGAAGAGAAAGAAACCCACCAGAAGAGCAACAGGTCAGGTGAACTCTACCCAGCAGGAGGACAGACATTAGGCCAAATGTAATGTGCAGAGTAGGCCATTTCGAGGCGAGATGAATTAAGTGAAATCTAGTAGTGCAATTTGGAGTACATCTAGAGTGGACTCTCAAGTAAGCTAGCCTATGGGATTTGCGCTAGTCGCAAACTGTATAACTGCAAACGACAAATTACGATTATCTTTGTATTTGCCGGAAGCATTGACGGACGATTATTCGTTTTACTGTTATTCGAGCCCGTTGAAAGGGAGCTCATTTTATTATGCTTCTCTGTTCCTACTTTACACGCAGAGTTGTTTTATTTGGGTTAGCTTGTATGAACATGGACCACTCGAAGAGAGCGGCTTTGACTTTCTCTCGGGCTGCAATCTTGCATCTTGACCGAGATAAATGCCTTCTGGCTCCTCTTTCGAGCCCAGCTTTTCCATCCCCTCTCATGAGGAGTTGGACCATTTCGTGGGAGAATTCCTAGCTCGCTTTCCATGAGAGGAAAAGGCCAAGCTTCCAGGACAGTGATTAGTAGATGATCTGTCTAGTTGCCAGGTAGGTTTGGCCACCATTATTTCGCTCACTATTGATTTTCAGCGGAATTTCCACCCGCCCGTTCCAAAGGATCCCATCGGACACTTTGGCCGGATTGTGGTTCTCGATTCCTTTGCCACGTTGAGTTTCCTGTTGCTGCTGTTGCTGCCTCTTGCAACTTGGCCTCGCCAACTGCTCTGCCTCTTGGTTCTCATGCGCCTGAGGGGCCGCCACCTTCGACTGGACCTCAGGGGCTTGCTTCTCTTCCGATCCGTCCAGGTCGTCGTTCGAGGAGACTGCCGAGGGCGAGGAGGCCGTTCCGAGCATGATGGAGCCCAGGCCGGAAGAACTGTTCGATAAGGACCTCTGTCTGTTCTCCGCCTCCTCCTCCTCCTCCTCTTCCTCGTCGTCGTCCTGCTCGGCCTGCGCCAGTGGGTGGCCCCTCGGCTGGCCAGCTCTGCCGGTGGCGCTGGCCAGCGAGCCCGCACTCGACTGGTCGGGCCCGCAGCCCGAGGACGAGCTGGACGAGCTGATGGACGAGCGGGTGGGCGACTGGCCGGCCGCGCTCGAGCTGAGCTGACAGTGCGGCTTCTGCTGCTGCTGCTGCTGCTGCTTGGCCAGTAGGCCGCCGGGGCCCACCAGCTGCGGATTGGTCGAGCGTCTGAGCTCGATGCCGGTGAGCTGGCCCTGGCGTCTGCTGAGAGTGTCGTAGTCTTTGGGCGGCAAGAGGATGGGGGCGGCGCGCGGGTCGCCCAGCTTGGCCTTCAGCTCGGCCGCCAGCGACTCGTACATCTGGCTGACGGCCGTCTGCTTGTCGTCGGCCGGCGAACAAGCAGCTCGCCGGTCTCTCTGGCGGAGATGGAGGGCTCCTCGCGAGGGCGAGCTTCCGGCGGCCACCATCTGGAAGGAGCGCGGCTTCTCGGGAATGGGCGGGGGCGCGAGTGGCGCCTGCCCGTGCGAGTGGCCCACGCGCCACAGGGCGGCCTCGCTCGAGCGGCCCGCCGGGTGACACGATCGCGGCCGGCCCACCAGCCTCTGCTGCTCGCCAACCTCCGCCGGCTGCTCCAGGCCCGCCGACACGAGCGAGCCGTACGAGGCGGACACGCCCACCAGCTTGACGGGCGTCTGCTGGTCGAAGTCTGGCCCGCGGGAGCTGGTGATTGGGGAGTGTTGCGGGCGCCCTGGGGCAGCTTGGGGTCGGCGTTTCTGGCGTCTGAGTCGTCGGGCTGCGCAGGCCTGCTGGTCGTCAAGCTCGAGCGACGAGCTCCAGGTGTCTTGGCGGCCGAGGACGGCCGCTCGGGCGGGCGCCTCGAGGGCCAGTCGGCAGCACCTGTCTGTTGGGCAGGGGCCGTCGGGGCAGCCGGGCGGGCAACAGTCGAGGGAGCCACGAGCGGGTGGGGGGCCCAAACGGAGCACTCCGTCGACGGGATTCTCGCGCACCATCATGAGCCGGTCGCCCGACGTTTGGCCAAAGTCTCTCTGGCGGATCCTCGCCGCTCGGCCGCCCTGCTGGCCCGCCGGAAGCAGCGCCGGCTCCCCGGGAGAGGCGGGCATCTCCAGACCTAAGGGCTGCTGCAGGCGGCGCAACTGGTGGCCCTGCAGCAGCAGCCTGTGCGACCTGCGGCCCAGCACTTGGCCCTGGGCGCCTCTGGCCGCCAGCGGCATTTGGGCTCCCCCTTGGGCTTGCTCTGGCTGGCCGTGCATCCTGTGCTCGAGCAAGTGTTGCTCGTGCAACAACTGTTGGTCTCTGGCGCGGGCCGATTTGGAGGGCAAACGGCGCCCAATTATGGGCACTCCTCCGCCCTGTTTGTGGTCATCGTTGACGATGAGCAACACTTGGTCGTGGCTGTCGTAGGGCGCCTGCGACTTGACGAGCTGCAGAGGGCCGCCCATGTTCTCCTCGCCTCTGCACAGCTCCCGATCGGCCGCCTCCATTTGGCCCTGTTGTTGTGCTAGTCTCTGTTGTTGATGCTGCTGCTGCAGCTGATGTTGCTGCTGTTGTTGATGTTGCTGTTCGCGAGAGGCTGAGCTCAAAACTCCGCTCACTGTTCCCATTGGATGGGAGCGCGATTTGCGCGACTTTGGCGCAACCAACAGCACCGAGCTCGCCTGGGGCATGGCGTGGGTTTGCGCGGGCACATGCACAATCTGTTGTCTCCGCGGCCGCTTTTCCAATAACAACACTTGGTCGACACTTGTTTCTGCGGCCGCCACCGTCGCCGAGGTTGTCGTCGAGGAGCACGATGATAATTGACTCTGGTACAGGTAATCACTGTCGGCCAGCTCTCGGGCGGCCCTAAATTGTTCGATTGTTCTCGCTTGTTGTTGCTGTTGCTGTTGTTGCTGTTGGTGTTGTTGTTGTTGGTTTCTTTCCTGCGCTCGTCTGGCCAACTGTTTGCCCCTTTTGTCCTTAGCCTCTCTCATCGGCGCCAGCGTCTCCTTCAGCTGGCCGCTCTGCTGCGCCGCCGGCGAGTAGGACATTTGGTTGTGATGCAATCCTATCATTTTGAGCCCCTTCCTGTTGCTCCTTAGCGTCGCCAATTGCGTTCGCCTAATTCAGCGCCAAATCCATCCACTTCCTTGTCCACCTTTTTTCCTCCACCAGTCCGGACTGGCTTTTGCCCTCGTCTGAGCACTGGCCCTTCGCCGCTGGGCTGCCTGTGGGCCGCGTGCACGTCCAATTGTTTGCCCCAAGCGGGAGGCTGCCTAATGATGATTGACGTGTCGGATTGGATCAAACTTTGTTGTTAGCAACTTTTTGCAGCTAATTAGAATGGCAACACTGTCTTGGTGCACGTGTATACTTATTCCACGAGGGACGATAAGAAGAAGTTTGGGGAGAGAGAGAGAGATTGTGTTTGCACCAGTTCTGTTTGTGGCAAATCGTGAGCGTCGCCGCAGACTGTTGCAAATCGCCTTGCGTGTCGGCGGCCAACAAAACGGCGCCCTGCTGGCCGCCCGGACCCAAGGGACACTCGCGGCCAGGGAGATAATCCTCGCCGCTTGTTTGTTTCGGCCGGCCGGCCAGTGGGAGGCGCAAAAGGAGGAAACTGAAGGCGGCCTTAGTGGGACGCCCGGGGGGCTCGAGTGAATTAGTTGTTGTTGTTGTCTTGCCAGCGTGTCGTGGCCGCCTTGGCATGGCTCTAATTCTGGCGGCTTCCCGTGCAGGCCGCCAATGGGATCACAATGGCACAAAGAGGAGGAGGAAACATAGTGCCCAGTTTCGGCTCCACAACAATGAACGAAAATTCGATTGGGCCGAATGAAATATTTCTCCAATCGACACGAACAACTGACGACGACGACCATCATGCACTGGTCCACCAGATCGATGGGAGAAAGTCGGCAAAGGGTTTCCAAAGGGTAGGCAAATTCAAGAGCAGCAAAGGATGAGAGATGCATGAACAAGCGATCCAAGTTGACCTTTGGCAGACCATTCGAGCTCATGAATCAGCCGCCAGCGCCCAACAACAGTCCCTCCCCAAAGGCCGACACCAAAGGTCTCTTGCGCCTTGCAAGAGCTCTTGCAAGCGTTGCCCAATGAATGGCCACCGAATTGCGGACATTTTGGACAAATAATCCGCCAACAAAAAACCATCCTAAGCCTTCCCTTTTCCTCCTTTTCCCCTTCCAAAAAATCGATCCACTTTCCTCCTCTCCAAGTTTTTCCTGCCAGGTGTAAATGGTGCTCTGAATTTGGTGTCCAAAAGCACAGGACATGGCCACATAAAGAATGGCAAAGAATGGCCATCCCCTGGAGTTGGGAGGAGAAAATGACTCAAAAGTCCGATAATTAGCACCCCTGCAACACTTTCGCCTTCAAGCTGGCACCCAAGCGCCGGGCCAATCCCAAGCCAGAGCCTTGGGTGCGGCCGAAAACTTTTCCTCCAGCCTCGGGGGTGCTCACAAATGATGGCCGACCAGTGGCGAGCCCCCAGCTCTGGCGGCAGCCGATGGCTAATTGGCGCTGGCCATGCTCTGGCTCCATTTGGCCGCCGTCGATGATCGACATCCGAATGCAACCGCAACAACAACAACAACAACAACAACCGCCGCAAGACGGAAAGACAAGATTAATCCTGGCCAGCAACAACAAAGACCAATTAGAGGCACGACATTGGCGAGCGAGGGCCACTTAGTTGGGCTTCTTGTAATGCCCGATGGCTGGGAGCACGAATCAGGAAGTTGCGCATCATTGTTGTCGGTTTGGCTGCTCGTTTTCTCCTGTTCTTGGCTGAATATTCAGACAATGAAACAATTCACTCCATGGACCAGCAGTAACAAGAGCAGCGGAAACTTGCCTCGGGCGCAGTAATCAATCGGCCTGCAATTGCCATAAGGAAGCCAAGGGAGATTCTGACCCATGCGGAACGGGCTATCAAATTCAATTCAATTCAATAGGACTCGATTTTTGCTCGTTGGATGGTCGGCCAAACGAGTGAAAATTATTCCTTCCTCGTGGCTGTGGACTAGTCGATCATCGAGCACAGATTTATCGATCCATTGTGGGCGCCATTTTGTGGCCATGTTGAGCTCGAGAAATGTCTCACCTTGCACTTTGGGGTAAGTGCAGCCGTTGGGAAAATTATGGCTCATTATTGTCGAGAAGAAAGGGAAGTTCGTCTGGCGTGTTGGGCGCCAAGTCTTTGTTTTCCCACTTTGGCAGCGACCTATTGGAAGTGGAGGGTGCGAACAAATCTAGAGCAATTACTCTAAAGAGGCAAATTTATCCTTATCTCTAGGAAGCAAACTTTCACTCCAAACCGTTATCGGCCCATTGTGAATGCATCATTAGGCAAGCGAGCAGCCACGATGGCCGATGCTTGATGGTTGATGGTCGTCAATTGTGTCTCGGTAAGGGAAAAGTGGCTCCTTGGTGCATCGGTGCAGTGGAGCGGCCACCATTCAGAGCGCTGTGCTATGGGCCACAAGTGATTGCATGGAAATCGCCCACAGGCAACATGGTGCAGAGGAGGAACAATAAACAATATCTGGTGATTGCTTTTCTCCCTCCCGTTTGGCAAACTAGCAAACATTGGTGAAAAAAGAGTCTCTAGCCTTCACTAAGCTAGAGAGAGAGAAAGTAAATCTAATTTGGGTTATTTTTACCAGCCAACAGCGAATTTGCACTCTCCCACGAAAGAGACGAGAGCCATTTAAGTGGCGTCGGTCCTGTTGTGTCGGTTTTGGCTCCTCTCTCTCTCTCTCTGGCTGAAAGGAATCTGGCCGGAATGCGGTTTTTTTGCAGTTTGCAGTCTGAAATTTGCAATTTGCACTTCCCAATCCACACTAGCCCTCCTCTGGTCTCCTCCAAGCCGTCTGATTGTTCGATGGCCGTTTATGAGCAGAAGAAAAATCGCGACTACCGACCACCTGCTCTCACTTGTTTGCGAGCCTCCTCTCTCTCTTTGGTTGCCTTTCTCTTCCTCGTGCCTCCTCGTCCAAAGCCTTTTGTGTGCACTCCTCTCGCATCGCCAAGCAGCAGCCTCCAACAGTAATAAACAAACAAACACACAAGCACCTGTCTGCCCAGAGGGTTCCCTTCAACTATCCGGCTGGCTCGCAAACATTAATCAATCAGAAAGCCCCTCAAGTGATACACTGCACCAGTGCCATATTGGTGCAGTGTCGGAGTTTGGACCATTTGGCTCTTCAAGGAGCTGTCATGCAAAGCACTCGAGTCGAGCGGTGTCCAATTGTTGTGAGGGAGCGGCGCAACATCAGTGGGCGAGCGCTCACAGTTGCCGGTCCAGATGCGGCCGCTCTCTCACAACCAAGAAGCTCCCCTTGAAATCCGGCAAACTGTGAAAACCAGACGCCGATCCGAGAGGCTCTCTCTCTGAGCGCAAAGCAAGGCGGCGATTTAGCTGCGCGGCGACATTGGCGCGCAAGATGTCACGCTCATGAAAAGGACCCTCCTCAAGCTAGTCTGTGTCGCCCTTGAGGGTGGCCAAGTTGATTGCCTTTTGTCCGGCCTTCGGAAAATATTGCCCAACAAGCGGCCACGATCAATGTCGGCCCTCACCCGCCACCGTGGCTCTTCCGGTCAAGCCTGTCAAACAATTCGTCTCGAGACAAGAATTGTAGAGCCGTATCGGTGCTCGTTGTTCACTCCCAAGGATTCGAGCGCAAACTAGGCACTCATGCAACAAGTGGTCGTGAAGTGTCGATGGTGTTGAAATTGCGTCATGGCTCCGCCTGGCATTGTGGCTGATTCCCAGCGCTCCAAGAGGAGCACCTCCAAGAGCCACAAAGCACTTGGGCACGAACACAAGGCGTTGTTTTGTCCCTGTTTGTTCTCTCTTTCTCATTGTTTGTTGCCTCTGTGCTTTGGCCACCCAATTGAATGGTCAACGAGCTGGGACCATGTTAGTTGTTTTTCCCATTCGAAGTCTTGTTAGCTCTGGTGTGTGAGTGAAATCTTCTCTGAGAAATTGGCAGCAGCAAAAGGGGAGGGAAAAATTCTCCTCACTCAGTCAATTTGATTTGTATGAGCTCTCTCTTGGTGGCTTGTCCAAAGAAGGAGTCTCGTTTTGTTTTGTTTTGTTCTCCGTGTTTCCTTTCAATTTGTGTTTTCTCTCTCTCTCTCTGTTCTTTTTCCTTACGTCTCCTTTCGTTTCGTTTGTTTATTTGTTCGCCCAATTCGTCTGGCTGCCAAACCACTGCAAACATGGTCCCCTTTTGTCCACTTGACGGGCGGACGAGGAAAATCGATTCAACTGCAAGAACATGCGCCAACAGTTCAGACTAGCAGGAGATACGCAGGGAAATGTATTTGGCCAAGAGCGTGCGAACTGGCCGCCAAAAAGGCTGCCCAAGAGGCAAAGGGAACTTCTCATTTTTGGTATTTATCTTTAACAAGAGTGGTCAAGCCAAGAGTGGGGGCAGACAAACAAGTCGCAATTGGTCAACAGCGGCAAACAATTTCACCTCCCCAAGAAAGCTCTCAACCAACAATGCTTGCTGGCCCCCCTCTCGAGTCCCTACTCGACGTGGTGGCTTCTCGAGCGCGACTAATTTGCTGGCTTAGCTCGATTGGCCACCCGAATCGACCGAGAACCCTAAAGGCAGACAGCCACGAGACAGGCGGTGACGGCCATCAGCACGTGTCTCGGTGGAACTTCTGTGGGCCTAATTGAAAGAAGGAGATTGGCTTTGGTGGGAAAAGATGGATTTGTTGTTGTTGAAAGTGTGCAGGCTGGATCATGCTTGTGCTTGAGCGCTCTCTTATCTGTCATGCCTCTCCTCTGTCAGCCTTTTGATAGGCGAGGAAATTCCCATGGCCAAACTCTGCTCGACTCTCGAAGAGCTTAGATGAGAAGAATTCATACTCGTTCGACTTGCTTCTTCTGGCCGAGCTTGCCACGATCGAATTGAGACGAGCTCGAACCAAAGAAGAGCCGCAAAGTGCATAATGCCCGAATGCATAATGCCACACTCGGCGAGACCAGAGCGCCTAATTCTGGGTTGGCGTTGGACTGTCTTCCCTTCTGGCCAAACTTCCAATATGACCACACATATTGCGCCGAAAATCGAATCGATAGTCGTGACTCCTCCAATAAAATGTGGCCAACTATTATATCCTCTCCTCTGGCGAATAAATAATAACATTCTGTGTGAGAGACTTTGTGAAAATTACCACAACAATGCACTGTGGGCTCACCTCATTCAATGGTGGCGATCCCAAGCTCTGGACGCAACGCTCTCACTTCGTCGGCCTTCTCGCTCGCCTCTCGTGGCCCACTTCGGACTGCCGTCAATCTCTCTGAGATTTCTGCCGCCCGCCGTCTGGCTGTGCCACTTTCTCGGCCTCCCAGTGGGCCGTAAACAGGTGTCAAGCGGACAGCAAACAAGACAAATGGAACTGCTCGCTCATCGAGACTTGCCGGCCAGTGGTTTTATGGAATGGCGAGCTTGACATTGAGCTTGCAACTACATCACCATGGTCGCTTGTTTGTGCCGATCTGCATGAGCTGGCATGCTCCGAGCTGGACCGTTGTCTTTTCTCCGGAAGCTGCCTTCTCGCTCGAGGCATGAGGACTGCTGCTCGGAGGATTTGTGCCGGCCGTGAGGCAAGTGGGCGCATCGGAGCGACAAGAATTCAAGAATTTAGAGATCTAAGGAGCGTAAAAAGACGCTGGTGAGCAGCGAGAGAGAATGTGAGTGAGAGAAAACAACTGATTATGAGATCAGAGGATCTCGAAAAGTTTTGCCTCATTCGAGTGTCCATTAGGGCCGGCCATTTAGGTGGCACACTTCTCTCGGCTGGGTTGTTCATTTGTTATGAGAAACGAATTGGACAGCAAATCGAAGCGAGCGAGCCAAACGGTGAGAAGAATGGCCCGAGGAGAGTCAGTTGCCGTGTGCAACAAATTAAAGGTTCAAATCTGGAGAAGGAGGAAAAAGTGTTGCAAACAACGAGCTCCTCTTGGCAGTCGGCTTCTCGTCTTGGCTGCTGGAGCGGCCAATTCACTAGGGCCAATTCGGGAGGCTTTGCTTTGGAGAAGTGGCGTCTTGTTGAGAAAAGCGGCGGTAAACTGGCCGCCTTTTCCTGCGGCCAGACACACACACCTTGTTGCCAGGCTGCAGCTTTCGGAGGCTCGTTCCAGAGCGGTGCAAGTGGCCCAGTGCATCGGGCGCCTTCGGGTCTCCTCAGCGACTGCCCGCTGGCCGCCTGATGGCCAGAAGGGACGAGCCGCATAATTGCCCGTCGGGCTCGTTTTCTCGCCAATCATCATTTTCATCATGGGCCATAATCTTGCCTGTGGGCCAGTGGCCAATTTGGCCAGCTAGCCGAATGGTGGCCGACACAGAGGCAGAGCCCAATGAGTGGAACAGCTATGCTTAGATACTGAGAATTGGTTGCGCCGGTGCGCCGATTTCTCTCGGCCTGGTGCGCCGACTTGACCGGCGCGTCCAGTGCATCGGAATATTCAGTTTTTCTCTCTCTCTTTCTTTGTCTTAGTGGATGACTGCTGCAAACAAGCGGAGAGAAGTTCCGCCGAGTCCGCAGGGAAAGTTTTGCCTAAAAAAGCGACACACTCTCACTGGCCGGCCGCTCGTTAGTCAAGAGCGGTCTTGATGGTGCCCTCATGGTGAGCACGAGGAAACGGCAACTCCGCCGGGCTGGCCACTGCGTCGGCGGAAGTTGAGCCAGGCGATCGGAGGAGCGAGACGAAGTAGAGGAGGAGGAGGAGGAGGAAGACGAAGAAGAAGGAGAGAAAGAAGAAGAAGAAGAAGGAGGAGAGGGGGAGGCAACGAAAGTTGCTCGCCGTAGTCCAGGTATTGTTTTATAATTGGTCAATAGCGCGCACCATCACATGGAGGCGCGCAGAGAAACACACTCGAACAGGTAGGCAGCGCGTCGAGAGAGGCGGAGAAAGGAGAGCCCGAAAATGGAGAGATTGCCCCAGTAGAGAGACTCTGCTGGCTGGCTGGCCTGTCAAGGAGGCAACCTGTTTAGTGGGCAGTTAAGAGCCAGCGCCAAGAGACGACGCTCGGCCAGCGAGAGGGAGGGAGAGGGACTAGAAGAACTGGAGACTGGCCAGTTGAAATAGAATAAAAAAGGAACAAGCAAACACAATGGAAGCTCCTCTTCTTTCCCCCTCCGTCTTTTTTCTCTCTTTTTGTTTTTGCCCCTCCCTCTGCATAGCTCTGGCCAAGTGGCAAACACGCCACTTGGCCAGAGCTATGCATTCGCTGCAATTTCAGGCCCTTCAGTGGCCGGGCAACACTCCGTCTTGCTCGCTCGCTCGCTCGCCCGGCCGTCATCATAATTTAACGCTCGCCGTAAAAGATGCGAGCATAATGGAGCACAACATCGGTGCTGCGCCTGGGCGCCTTCCTCCTCGAGCATTGAGCAGTGGAACCGTCTTGCCAGAGGTGACGCAACAGGAAACTCCTCTCCTCTCCAAGTCGGACAGAGACCGAGACTCGCAATGCAGACGCTTTAAGTGAATCATCAAGCGGCACACAAACACCAACTGTTTTCCACTTTTATCCCCTTTTTACGGCCTCCAACGGCGCCGGAAGTGCTCCAGCGAACGTCCGAGTGGCCTGTTTGTGAGTGCGTGTGTCTCGTGGCCGAACTCTGACACCAGCTCGACGGGCCAGCTTCGAGCTTGCCAGCTACAGAGCTACAGCCAAATGGACGGGCGGCCGAGAAAGGCGTCTAATGAAGTGAGGAGATATGAACGATAAGCTGATGGGTCGAAATCGGTTCGGGAGACGACGGTCGGAGAGCGTGTCGGCGAGCGCGAGGGTGACCAGTTTTAGTGGAAGTGGAAGTGGAATAGAGTGTGGCAAAGTGGGCATTCAGATGGTTCTCTAAAGTTTGACTCTCTCTCTCTCTTTCTCTCTTTTTTCTCCCCTCTGGCCCTGTGCTTTTGTGTGTGTGTGTGTGTGTCTTTCTCCAGGCCGATTGTTGGCCGCCTTGGTTTTTACTTTCTTTCTGGCTGCCCATCGAAAACGGAAATATGAGATGCGTAGATTTTCAGGAAATGAGAAATCGCGGAGACTTGAAGCTCCAGCGCAGGCCAGCGAGGGACTTCCTATTTTCACGCACAAAACAAGCCACAACCAAAGCGAAACCAGAGCCAAAGCCGAAGGCAAAGGCAAAGCTGAAGCCACAACAACAACAACAAACCGCCAGCCCAAATTACCGCTAAACTCTCGGCAAAAATTATTCTCTCTGTATAAGCGTGATTGACGCGTGTCCGCCGCATGGATGCTGGTCTCTGGCCAGCAGAGCTTGCCAGCAGCTCGCCGGCGGCTTGCCAGCGGCTCCACCAAGCTAGCAGAGCGCCACTTCCGGCGCTCATTGTGCGCCCCAGAGCATTGGGCGAGCTCCTACGCAGTGGGCCTGCTCGCCAGCCTTGCCTCCAAGGGGCGGGCGCGGCCCTTGCGATGCGTGAAAAATCGCCCGCCCTCCAGCCAGGCCGGACACGCAACACTCGGACTTGCCTGCAGAGGCTTGCAAGCTTGCAAGTGGCAAGCTTGCTAGTGGCAAGCTTGCTAGTGGCAAGCTTGCTAGTGGCGAGCTCGCCGCCAAGCTCGCCAGCCTCCGATTGGGATGCACGAAAGCAATAAATGGCCATCGTGTTGCGTGGACACGAATTGGAAATAATTTGAAACCGCAAATTATTGGCCAATTTTTCTCCTCTGCTTCCGTTTGTATATGGCTCAGCTTGGGCCAGATGCAGAAGCGCCAAATCCGCCGGCAGCTGGCCGTTTCAGTTCACGTTAGTTAGTTAGCATTGCTCTCGGGGAGCTCGACAAGCGTTCCATGGGGCGTGTGGAAAATCCAAAAGCGGCCGTTTAATGTTGCCTCTCTTGGAATTTGGCTGCAACATTGCGCCTTGTGGCTCCAAAAGCTCAGGAATAAACATCCGAGACACACTTGGCCGGCCGACAAGTGGCTCTCGCTTTGTTGAAAAAGAGAATCCTGTCCAAAAGATTTGGCCAAAAATCCAATCAAATGGAGGAAGAGTGCGGATCCAATCAGGCAGATTGCCACAATTACACCATGGCACTTCTGGACTGAATGGAGTGCACCTTTTCAAGAAGTTTGCCCATCATCATTTTGGCGCCATTCCACGCCGGCCGTGCCGAATGAGGCGCCAAATGAGCTCCGAATGGTCTGCAGCAAGTGGACCTAAGGAGGAGGCAAAGCTGAAAGCGGAGACCTTTAGGAAGTTCCAAAACGCCGGCGCAATCTAGAGTTCAAGCATTGAAAGGTGATCGAGAGTGAACAAGAATGGCGAGAGAAAAATGAGCTCCGTTGGGGCACAAAAGGCCGATTGGTGGAGGCTCTGGGCCTTTGTGCCTCCGGCTGGCCAGCCATTCATTGGAGGGATGTGCGATTAGTGCTGCAGGAACATGTGCATGTCTGTGCATAGAAAGATAATATAAACATACACTAATGTGTACTCTTCGCGGCCCACTGCCTTGCCGGGCTCCAAGTGGCAGCGGCCAGACGGGCCGCCAAGATCACGAGATCACTCGGCCGCTAAGTGCACTGTGCCGGCTGATGCGAGCCGCGTTAGGATCACGAAAGAAGCAACTTCGTGATTTACCTGCATTAGCACAACAATAACAACAACAAAGCGTAGCGAACCCAGACAAAGCATAAACACACACACTTTCCACAAACACAAATCCAACTAACACTCGTCTGGAGCCAAACAAACACATGAGGCCTCGCCTCCGGTTTGGATTAGACCACTAGTCTGGCAGGGGAAAAGTTTGCACATTTGCATAAGACAGACAGACAGGCAGGCGTGTGCGTCCATGTTTTGCGGTATGTCGCGGGTCGTTTCTTGCCGCTTGTTGTTTGTTTCTTGTTGCAACTTTGAGCCGCTGACGCACGAAGAAGAAGAAGAAGAAGGCCGGACGACAGACAACGACAAATTAATTCCATGCAAAGCAGCCTAAAGTCTCTTTTAAGCCTGAAGAAAGCTCCCTTCTAAGTCCATCGACGTCTGTTCGTTCCGTGAGCTTGACAAAGTGGTGGATCATTTTCACCCAGCTTGCGGCACACCACCAACAAGTGGGTGTCCGCTTCGAGTTCAGAGTCTGAACTTCAGACACACTCTCGGCTGACAGGTGGACAGAGTTGTTCCTCACCGCCGAGATGCTCAATGCGAGTGCTCTTCTGGAAACTCATATTGGCTTCTGGAGCTCGAATTCTTCTTGTTTTCTCCTCCCCTTCGGACAGTCCGTCTCTTGTTGCAAATCACAAAAGTTTTTTCCAACCTGCACAGGCTGCAAGGCGCTCGGCCGATGCTAAGCTTTGGTCTTGTTTTCCAACTCGCAGAGAAGACGGACTGGCAAATTGGCTGTGGGGATTGAAAAAACTTCTCTCACGCGGCCACTTGCAGATATCGCGAACGCCTGTCAACGGACGACACCCATTTGGCCGGAGAGAGAGAGAGAGAGAGAGAAAGCGAACAGAGTTTGGAGAGTTTTTCCAAAGTGGAAAATATTATCCTCCCGCTCCCACACTGCAGACGATCAACACCAATGACACCTTCTTCTGGCCAGACCCAAAGACCGAGATGGCCAGTGTGTGTGCGGCCCTCGAGTGTTGCCCGTTCAGCTGGCCATTTGAACGAGCAGGACCAAGAGCAGAGGAGATAATAATTACTCCTGCGCTTGGCTACAATTAAAAAAGTGCCAAAAAGAGAGTTTCCAGCCCAAAGGGTTGAGAAAGGACAGCTGAGGGAGCAGAAGGCTCACGAGGATACTCTCGAATCTTCGTTCCCTGCTCGCAAAACTCGGGCCGACCTTCTCACTGGTTCAATTTCTCTCCTCCTTTGCATAATTAATCTCTTCGCAAGACGACTCGAAGTGTCTCTCTTTCTCTTTTGCTGAGTCCAATTTGTTGCCGATTGTTTGCTACATTCTAGTGGCCGGCTGAAAATCGCCCCAAGCTCGATGGAAGTGCAATCGAGAGCAACGTTTTAAAATTGGATTGAAAATGGCAACCAGTGTTTCGGACTGACACTGGCCAGGCACAGTGATACTGTGCCCCGTTCGCCTTCTCACTGCTTCGACTGGCCATTCGTTAAATGGCAGAATTTTTGCACCTTAGGCAATGGACTAGCAAAGGGCCGCCTTCGAAGTTGCTGGTTCGGAGAGGGAACAGCGAAGGGACCGTTCAAGTTTGCCCCTCTTTTCAGTGGAGAGAGGAAGATCCCCAACTGCTGGCCAGAGCTACTCTAACGATCTGCAAATTATTATAATGAACACACCTGGAGGACTATTTACTCCACTCAAGCTTACTTTACTTAATGTAGAACATTCTCAGGAGGAGATTGAAAAAGTTGGCGGCCTGATTTGTGTATTGTCTAAAAATACAGAAGAATACACTGTTTGGTGTAAAAATCAACAGGTTGTCCTTCGCCAGTTCCAAACACATTCCAAGCTGCCAATTGCAAGCCATGGTGGCAGGGGTGCAGCTCGTTGCGTGTGGCTCGCGAGCGGATTTATCTCTCCTTTCGTGAGACATAAATTTTACAACCATTTTTTCTTCCTCTCTCGCCTCCCCCGAATGAGCTCGTAGAGTCTAAAGGAAGTTCACACATTCTAGCGGATAGAAGAGATACATTGAGCCATTGATACTGAGCCGGTTGGCCAGCAGTGGATGTGTTCAGGATAACTAATTGATAAACTCTCAGCAGCTCTCCCGTGGAGTGTTCTTGTTTCGAATCGAGTTCAAGTTTGCATTGGTATTCATGCTCCTCACGAGCTTTTAGTCTGAATTCTCGCTCTAGATACTCTGGCAAGCCAGCTGAGTGGCTGTTAGGTGTGTTAAGCTGAAACTTTGGACTAGCATAAACGGGCGGTGGGCGCCCGTGACGGTGGTTGTTGAACGCGTGCAAATGCGACGAGTTGCGAGCCGAATTTGCGCCCAACGCACACAGCCCACTGCAAGTAGGATGGGACAATGTTGATGCTTGCATGCGGGAAATCTCATTTGCAGCCATTGGCTATACAAATCAGCACCCCTTGAGAGTCTGATCGAAGCCCTTGGCCAATCAAGCTAGCGTTGTGGGATGACTTATTTGCCCAAACGACCTGGGCTATGGAAATCTCTGCTCTTAAGAGAGAGAGAGAGAGAGAGAGAGAGAGAGAGAGAGAGAGAGAGAGAGAGAGAGAGAGAGAGAGAGAGAGAGAGAGAGAGAGAGAGAGAGAGGGAGAG
>Ga0058701_10000461_pt1 | contig 28355 bp, 23 predicted proteins | sample AgamicOrMae_FD_97039 | JGI IMG/M metagenome (GOLD analysis project Ga0058701, IMG submission 97039) | Agave microbial communities from Guanajuato, Mexico - Or.Ma.e | ecosystem: Host-associated > Plants > Phyllosphere > Phylloplane/Leaf | place: Guanajuato, Mexico | collected 2012-06-04 | reverse complement strand
GCGGCGGCCGCCGCGAACGCTTCGTGGTTCAGCATGTCTTGGGGCCGCTTGGGGGCAGTTTGTGGCTTGCCTGTTGCGTGAATTTGCTCAATTGGTGAGCTCTGGTGCGCCGCTTGGCTGGCTGCTTATTTTCGAGTGTTATTCCTTGAGTCTAATTCGAGAGATTGACTCTGGCGAAAGCTTGTCTTCACCGGAAGACTAACTTTAGCGAGAAATTAGCCTCACCAAGAGATTAGCTTCGCCTGCAGATTGGCTCCAGAATGGGACTGGTTCTGATTATCTCATGCTCGCATCTCGTCAACTCGCGCCCCTACTCTCAACTCTCTCTGTCTCTCTCTCTCAATCGGCAACTCTCTGAGGGCCCCTGCGCGCTGCTGGCCAATCTGATTGGCGCAAAGTTGTTGATTTTCCTCGCTGTCGCTCTTATCACTAACACACTAGTGGCCATTGTGGCCGCTCGCACTGGACACCGCTTGGACAGGCGAGCCGGGCAGACGGCAGAGTGGCGACCAGCAACTCTCGGGCGGCAATTGGACGCGCTCTCCAAGAGCCTGCAGGCTATCGCAGACACTCTCTAGTGCAGTCTCGCTTTGCCCGCGCTTGGCCTGTTCTGCGGCCGTGCTGTGTGCGCGCAGAGAGCGCGCTTTGAACACGAGTGCGCAGCTCATGAGTAGCTACTAGTTTGCTTGCGGCCCGCTAATGTCCAACCTTTGAGCAAAATCAAGTGCGCAGCTCTCCTCGCGCACCTGCGCCCGCGCCAACACTCTGCCTCCATTGTGCCACTCGGCCGACCAAACGGCACACACAACCCAATTGTGTCCCACAACACAATCTTCCCACTCTCTCGTCTCGTCTCGTCCGTCTGTCTGCGCGTTTGTCTCGGCCGGCCGGCTGGCCAGCTGGACTCGAGCCAGTCCCGAGCTTTTGAGCTGCCTCCAGAGCTGCCCACAAGCGGCCCTCATCAAGTCAGTCCAAATGCACAGCTCGACTCCGGCCCGCTTATATTCCGGACGCTCGTCAGGTGGTTCTCGTGTCATTTGCGTGTGATTTGTTGTTCCTGCGGCTCGCCACCAGCCCAACAGAGGAAACAATCGATAAATCATTCGGCCAGCACGCCTAAGGGCAGCCTCACAGCTAGTCGCAGGCCACCACAGACAAGGACTGTCTCAGGCGCCAACCAGGTGCGCTATTGGGCCGCCATTTTGACAAGGCTCTCAAGCTGCTGCTTGCAGCAGTGTTGTCTGGAGTGCAATTGGCAACGAGGGAGCCAGCGACACTCTATTGAGGCCACTAATTGCTTGCCAGTCTTCTTCTGGCCTGTTCGCATCGATTTCAGTTGATGCAAATTCGCGGATTCAAGAGAAAATTTCGCGTCTAAAACCAGAATGAATATTCCACTCCCATTTCAAGCGCTGCTCTTTTGTTTGATCGGGATGTAGTTGAATGAAATTTGTTGTTTGCCTCCAGTTTGCAACAACATCAACCTGGACTCCTGTTCGCGAACAGCATGCAACCGCCGCCACCAAATTCATTCATTATTTATCGTCGTCTGACAAGGAGAGACAATTGGAAAGGTTGCCAAACTTTTGCGCTCGGCCAGCTTCTGGGCGCGACCAACAGTTGCCACGAGCACTCACTGTGAGTGCCAGTTTATAACTATCATTTCCCCCGCCTTCATTAATAAGCGACAAACGCTTTTTTGCCCAAATCCAGCCCATTGGTGCCAGACCATGCGAGTCGCGCCAATTGGTGCCAGCCTATAGGATGGGCGCGCAGCGTGTTATTCTCTGTTTATTTTGATTCTGGTTCGTGGGGGAAAAAGTTCTGCGCCCACTTCGCCCCCTTTTCTGTGCGTTTCTGTGCGTTTCTGCGCGAGGGGAAAACATTCGGCAAAGCGTCACACACAGTCTGTGGGCCAGTACTTTGTTGCACTAAGTGTGGAACAGTATTTGTTTATTATCACAACAATAATGATAAACAAAACAGAAAATCCCCCCTTTTGGCTCGCTCGATCCGATCCTTTTGCCAGAGTTCAACCACACTCAACTAGACAAACACAAATCAGAACAATGCACTTCCTGTCGCCTGTTGCCCCTCGTCAAGCAGGCCCGATCGGTGGGCCGAACGTGGTTTGCGAGCCTCAACTTGGGACCAATTATTAGCTATTATCCATTGCCTTTGCCCCTTTGTTGTCATCATATCCTTGTCTCTGGCTGGCTGGCTGTGGATGGCGCAAGAATCGAGCGCCCAAAGCCTTGGCGGCCTTGGCACCTCGACGGGCCGAACACAATGCTCTCGGCTCACAGCTCCGAGTGCGACCCCATTGCGAGCCAAGGCGATCTAGCCAAACAAACAGACACCTGTTTGAGTGTCATTTGTTTGGCGACAACTCTTGTCACATTAGCTGGCTGTAAGTTGGCGCCTCTTGGCTCTGGTTGGGCCGAGCGAGACGAGTGAGACGAGCGAGAAGAGCGAGCCAAGCTCAAGCTGCAAGCTGGGCGAAGATTTGAAAAGGAGCTCCAGCTTTGAGTTGGCGTCTTTGCACAAGTTGGTTGATCTTTTTGATTTGGCTTCGCAGTTGCAGACAAAACATTTGAGACACTTTTCCAAAACTGTTCGGCAAAACTGCGCTCCAAGAGGCGCGCCCTTTTTCCACCCCTCATTGTCCAGCACAGTTAGTCTGCAACTGGCTCGATTCTTGCACACTTCAAGCGGCCCAGCAGAGCCAATCATTGCTCGGGATCAATGCAACTCGCTGCCAAGTGCACTGTGTACAACTCCACCTCCAGTGTCCAGTACAGTCTTGAGGCCGGCGCTTAGCTCTCGCAGCGCCACCAACCGACACAGACAGAGAGAGAGAGAGAATGTGACACAATTGTGGCCACACTCGTCAGCCCGAATGTGCAAATGGGCATCTCCAAAAGGGCCCACAAAGAGCCAATTGTCGTCCACAACTGCTGCCCACTGGCACACAACAACAACAGCAACAACAACAATGCTCAGCTGGCCACCATTTGAGACTGTCGCCCGAGAGTTCGAGCGGCCAGCCACTTCCTGTGGGCGAGCAGGCGGCCAGTTTGCGAGCAGTTTGCGGCAAACTGCTCGAGCGGCCGCCGTTGCTAGGCTGTTGCTTGGCTGGCGAGTGTGGCGGCGGGCCAGTGGGCGCCTCTGTTGCGTGTCCAGGTCGATTCAATTGTGCATCATCAGCGCATCGGAGTCAATTGGCCGTGGCCGTCTTGGCGTCGGGGGCGCACTTCGGGGCGCATCTCTGGCCCGTGGGCCTGTCTCTGAGCTGGACCTTAGGCAGCGTTGGCGAGTGGCCATTGCCATATCCCAGTGGTTGGGAGGCGGAAAGCGGAATTTTGCCAAGTTTCGGAAGTTTAGGGGCAAAAAATGGGCCGTTTTGGTGGGCCGCAGGAGAGACAGTCTGCGGCGCCATTGCAGTGCCATTGCACTGCAGAGAGTCTGTGCCAGAGGACACTCTGCAGAAAGTCTGTGCGAGCGGGCGCCCTTTTGAAGGCATCATTTTAACTGCCATTTTAACCGCCAGAGCAGAGGCTCCATTTCGGCCCGCTTGCTTTCCATTGCAAACGCGAATTAGAGACAACCTCCAGCGACAATTGTCAATGGCGGACGCCTCAGTGACAGGCAGCCCAAATGGAATTGTCAGGAGGACAAAATGATTAGAAGAGCGACGAGACTTGCCAGACACAATTGCGCCCACGAGGTTGGCACGCAAATTTTTTCCCTCACTTTGCGAGGGGAAAAAAGTGGAGCAACCTTAGTGAAGCAGCTCGTCAATGAACTGCTCCAATGGCCACCAGTTGTCCACTTGCCTCAGTCTCACAGGCCAGCCAGCCAGCCAGCCAGCAAACTAAGCTCCATTGCAGCACTGCAGCGGCGGACAACTAGCCACGGAAAGCGCTAATAAGATAATGATACATCTGCGCCGGCACACTTGGGCGCTGGCCTCCAATTGGGCGCACCTTTTCCACACTTTTCCAGCCAATTTTTCCAACCTTTTTCCAGCCCACTTTGAGCCCCACACTTTTGGAAGTGGCCAGCTCGAGCTGAGCTGAGTGTTTGAGCAGTTTGAGGCCGCTCAGCTGCATTAGTTTGGCGTCAAATTTGATGGGCAGCCACCTTTTTGCGCTCGCAAAGATGGCCACTTGGAAAAATGCCCGCCGGCCAGCCCGAAAAGGTGGCCCTCGTTCACTTGGAACGCAAACTGACCGCTGCCTCTGGGAGGGTGGAGCTTGGCTTGTTCTTGTTAATAAGATGATATTAGTATCTTTTTGCGGCGACAAAGTGGGCCCAGTTGCATGTGAAGGTTGGGCGTTTGTGTTTTAGAATGAGAATGTTGTTGTTCCGCAGTTGCAATCCAATGTTTTCACACTGCCAGAGCTGCTTGTCAGCCGCCAGAGACCATCCCAAATTGGTGTCGGCCCACAACTGGCGCAAATTCAATTGAACCGCCGCGCTCTGTGTCCCATTGAGCCAGATTGAATTGTCACTCAGTTGGCAGGCCCGCCAGTGCTGAGCTCTGCCTGTCCAAGTCCATGTTTTCCATCTTTTCCAGCCCTTAGGTTGGCCACCATTGGCCCATGCAATTCACTGCGTTCGGCCTGACGCGCACCGCAGACTGTGGGCCGCCCATTGCAGCGCGGAGCACTCGCGCAAACTCTCGGGCGCGGGTCGCACTCTCCCGCGGGCGCACTCTGCTTGCGCCGAATTTGTCGCCGCCGCGTAGGAGCAACGCGCCGCCAGCTCGCCCGCGCGACCCGCCCCCCTCTACTTTTCGGGCAAACGCGCGGCGAGCCGCAAATTAGCCACCCAAAACAAAACGTCTCACCCTCGCTCCAAGCCACATTCCCACGCTCCTCGCCGCCCGTAACAACAAGTGGTCCCTCGGAAGTGGGCCCGGCCTTTCCGCTGGGCTCGCAGCTGGCGGCCAGAGTGATGCAAGGCCCGTTTGAGGGCCCATTTGAGCGCAGGGGCGCACAGCGTCGGGCGGCCCAGCGTGTGCCAGCGGGGAAATAAATAAAAGATCGGCGTATGAATAAAAGACGATAAAGCTCAGGGCAACTGATTATGAGCTGGGGAAAGAGGCAGAGGAGCAGTGGGAACTGCTTATGGTCGCATTTGGCGCTCGCCCACAAGCGAACCATAAGCAGCCGCTAAACAAACACCGACTTTGGGCCCATTTAAGAAAGATGAATTACACCTCCCGATTGGGAGCTGCCTTTTTTCAACTTTGGCAGCACACAGTTGCTCAACAGTTGCCCAACAGGCGCCCATCCTAAGGGCCAGCACAGTGCTCGCCAAGGGCGCTCGCCAGTGGCCAGTTTGCGGCCAACTTTTGGACTTTTCGGTCGACTTTGTGGGCCGAAAAGTGGTGGATTTTGCAGCTTCGGCAAATCTGCAGCTTTCAGGCAGCTCTGAAAGAGAGAGAGACTGTGTGCGGGTGAGCAAAAGTGCGAGTGTGACCTGGCTGGCCAAGCTTGGCGGCCGCAAATCGATCGCTCGGCCAACAAATTGGACGCAAATGATGATTGATGAAAGACGAGCAGTGGAGTGTGTCCGGTGGGGCAACAATGCCGCAAACAATCGACCACCCTCGTTTATCATTGATTCTAATTGATGAGAGATTGAGAGAGCCAACAATTGGCTCTCACAATCGACAGCAGACACAAGCAGACACAAGCAGACACACAGGCAGACAGTACGCTTGCTTGTGGAACAGGTGGTCTTCTTTTGGGGGAGAGCTCGTTGGCAGACTGCTCGAGCTTGTTTGCCAAGAGTTAGTGTCCAGTTGGTTGGGCAGCGATCGGTTTTGTGTTGGTTGCGCAAGCGGGCGAGCGAGCGAGAAGGCAGAGGAGCGGGCACGAAGAGGAGCCAAACGGGGGGAGGACGAGCTAGAGCTAAGGATGGTTAGAGCTAAGGATGGAGAGGGGGAGCTGAGGCTGTTTTTTTTGTTGTGGAAATTTTGCATGGCAAAAAGGGCGACTGGGCGCGCGCGCGCACGGCCCAAAAGCACTAATGGATTTCCAATGCACTTTGGCAGCGCGAGCGCAGTTTTGTATGGCGACTTTCGGGCCAATTGTGCGAGCGTAGCCAGTTTTCTTCTGCCCGTTTTGCTGCCTCTTTTCCTTCTCCTTCTCCTTTTGCTGCGTCTGCGTCTGCCTGGAAAAGGGCACACTTGTTTGTTGCAAATCTTGTTTGTTCGCAGCAGCTCACCGGGCAGACCTAAGCAGCGTCGAGCCAGGCGGCCTGCCTGCCTGCCTGGCTGGCCGCAGAGAGACGCCAACAACAGTTGCTGGCCAGTGGCCACTGCACGCCACTCGGGCACACAATTGGCCGCCAGCGCCACAACAACAACAGCAACAAGTGGACAGAAACGAGGCCAAGCACGGCGGCCGAGTGGGCAAATTTGACGAGCCTAATGGTGTCTGTGGCGAGCAATCACTTTTGGCCGGCCAAATTTGAATCCAGCCCGCCCTTGTCTGCGGCTGCTCCACCGGCGGCACACTGTGACCAGCGTCAACTTCAGGCCTGCTGCACCACTGCGCCAAGGCGCCATTCTTCTCGCCATCGCGCTCGCCCATCCGCAGCCCACAGCTCACAGCCCACAGCTCACAGCCCACACAAGCTACACAAGCCGAAACGAGAGCCGCCCTTTGTGTGCCCTTTTTGGCCCTTTTTGTCCGCCTCTCTCGAGAGTATCAAATTTGGCCGCAGATTAGAATGGGCCGAGCCAAAGGGCTTGCGGCTTGCTGCTTGCCTATAAGCGTGCGGGGGGCGCGTCCCAGTCCCAGTCCTCGTCCTCGTCCTCGGCTGGCCAGCTCGGTAGTCTGGACGACGGACAGAGCGCCACACACAGGGCGGAGGGCCAGCCACGCAGACACTTGTCACGCGACACTCGCGCGCTCCAATCTGGCCGATCCGTCTTGGCGATCGGGCGCCAATGGTGCGGTGCGGACGAGCTAAGGGTAATTAGGCGCGCAGAGTGTCTGTGCTGCTCGCTGCTCAGCACTCGCTTCTCGCTTTTCGCTTCTCGCTGCGTGCTCCATTTGTTGCCATGGAAAAGAGTGCGCGCACTTCTCTGCGCTGGCCTGTAGTCTGCTGCTCGTCCGCTCGCACTGCACTCTGCAGACTCTAGTCAGTGCAGAGCATACCTTAGCTCTGGCCGCGTCTCACTCGATCTCACTCGCTCCCACTTGGTCTCACTTGGCGCCGCTTTGCACTAGGCCCGCAAATTGCTCCAGTTGCAAGCCTCGTCCATCTGGGTCCAAATTGACACTGCTCCTCACTGCTTCTGGGCCAATATTTTGCCTCAAAACGTCGCCGAAATAGTCCAAAAGTTGGCGAAACGAGAAACTCGGCCACTTTTAATCTAAGGTTCCCACCAGACACACTTGTGGACACAAAATTGGGCCCAAAAAGTGGCCAAGTGGCGCAAATTTTGGTCAAAAATGGCCCCCAAAAACGTCCACTCCATTTGAGCTTAAGATGAGAGAAGAGTTTTCAAGATTTTCGCCCAATTTTGCAAAATATTGGAACATTTTCCAATATTTTTCGCCCCCAATTTCGACCACCACTTTTGACGCACCCTCCAAATTGGGCCCCGCGCACAAGTGAAAATGAATTAGAGCTTATTTCAATTTCAATTTCGATTGCTTTTGTGCGTGTTCAGCGATTATTTTCGACGATGAAGTGTTCTTCTCCAATGAAGTGGAGCAAAGCAAGAGAAAGAGAAAGAGAAAGAGAGAACAATGCTGATCAATGAATCTGGCGCTTGAAAGTGCGCCTTGAAAAGGGCCACTTTGCTTGGTGGCCCCCAGAGACTGTTGCTCGTTTGGCTTCTTGTTTCTCTTCTCCTTTTTGCCGCTTGTTTGGCCACCGGCGGCAAAAGTCACCCAGAGACTGTTGCCGGCCGAGTGAGGCAGCCAATGGGCAGCCAAGCGAGACAGCACATCAATCAATTTGCTCAGAATGAGATTGGAAAAGATTTGCACTTCTAAATTGGTAGCCAATTTGTATTTTCCTCTCCTTCACGCTCTCTCTCTCTCTCTCTCAAGAAGCTCCTTAGCACTCACTTAAAACTGTCCGTCCTCTTCTTCCATTGTTTGCCATCCACACTTCTTCCTCCTCCTCATCTTGCCCAAGCAGCACACTGAACTTCTCTCCATTTTTCTCATTTCCCCCATTTTGAGGAATACTCCAACGGCTTAGGGCTAGCACTGCCAGCTTATTGCATTAGCCGCAAATTGGCCAACTTGGACACGCGACCCAACTAGCTGCCCACCACAAGCCCGGGCGCAATGTGGCCTCATTAGCGGCTCGAGTGCAAGAAAAACAACAAGCCTCTTGCCATCCTCCCATCACTAAGGTGCCCCCTCGGCGCCTAATTAGCCCTCCGTCTGCGGCCTAAATGGCTTCATTTCGGCCCCGCCGGTCGACCACATGCAACAACTCGGCCGAGCCCACTTAAGCGGCTTAGTGGCGCCCACAGACTGGGGCTTCCAATTGTTATAGGCCAGCTCGTTGTTTGTAGGCTGGCGGTTGCGCGCGCACGCTTGTCTCGCGCACTCGTAGGACACTCGTACAATGGGCCGTCTCATGTACAATGGGCCGTCTCAGCGGCTGCACCACTCAGTGCCTGTCGCACGTCCATCACAACATGCGTTCGATAAACTGGCCACAATTCGCCACAGGCTGGCTGTGCGAGTCTTACACTGGCAATCAGACAAAATTTCATGTACAAAATTTGTTCAATCGCCCAGCGTACGACCAGCGCCCAAACAAGCCTCATTCAGGCAGGCAAATTTATCAGCACCACACACAACAGTCATGCGAGAACACAGTGCCACCACTACTCAAGATTGGCCGCAGATTTAATCGATTTTTCACCATTTCCATCTCCATTTTCTCCCTCTTTCTTCTCCTCTCGCCTTTCTTTTCGCCCCGAGCTCACTTGGAGCGAGCTCAGTACACTCGAGTGGGGCTCACTACACTCGAGTGGAGCTCAATTTGAGCCTCCGACTCTAAGGGAGAGAAAAGGAGCGAGAAGGGCGCCACAAGAGATACAATTGGGCGCCCATTTGCAGCCAGATCAATCCAATCCAATCCAATCCAATCGGAGCCAATTCAATCCAATTTGAGGATGCCAAATTACGTTTGCTTGGCCAGAGCACGCAAATCAATTGTGCTCTGCTTAGGAAAGGCAGACTCTCCTAAGGGTCCACTCTCCAGCATTTGGTCTCCTCCATTCTCGCCTCTTCCTCCAACAGCCTGTCCATCGGCCCACTACTTCTTCTCTGCCTGAGCTCGAATGGCCTGTGGCCAATTGGCGGCCCAGAGAGCGACTTTCGCCCCTCGCCTGCAGCCAAGCGAGTTGTCATCCAGCCGGCCGCTTGGGCGCCGCTCGACTGGCGCTCATGCTCGCCCTGCTCGCCTCCACTTGAGGCTCACGCGGCCGATTAGTTGCGCCCAAGTGGAAGCTCAGCGCGCGGCCCACAGGCAACAGGTAGTGGCTCCCGCTTGTTAGTTACGCTCTGGCCGACACCTTGGGAGCGGCGCACGAGAGCCAGCCCAAACCGGCGGCGCCTCTCGCCTCTCGTCTGGCGCCCCTCGTGTCTGACGCCGGTCGCGTGCTCGGGCCACTCTCCTCTGGGCGCCCCAATGGAATTCCGCCGCCCAACCGAAGGGGCCCCGAAACGGCGCCGAGCCCGCTTGGAGCGACCCTAAGCACTGGCCATTGGGCAGTCTGCACGCTCTGCTCTTCCAATGCTCCGTTTCCATTTCCACCTCCAACTACAGTTTCAGTTCCATTCTTCGAACCTCCATTTCCAGCAGCTCCAAACCATTGATTGATTGCTTCATTGTGTCCACCGAAAGCACAACTCTCGCCTCTCGTGCTTTGCGGCGGGCGCTCTTTTGGCGGCCAACGAGCCAGAGCAGCGGCGAGCAAACTGGCCCACTGCTCTGGTGCGCCCGCAGACAACCTGCGGCCTTAGAAAGCGGCGTTAATCGAGGCCCCAATGGCATTGGAGCAGTGGCATTGGCCCGCAGATAAAATCAACTCAACTCAACTCCAGCTCAGCTCGGCCTTTCACTGTGCTCTTTCCACGAGACTGCTCGCCTCTCTGCTGCACTTGGCACTTTGCGTACACCGTTTTCCGCTCGGCCGCCCAATCCAACTACACTCCAACAGAGACAAATGCACCCTCAAAGAACCGTCCGCTCACCAGAAGGGCCTTTCCAGTGGGCCAGCAGAGCCAAATTCCCGGCGGCTGATTTAATTCACTCCATTCGAGGCCGATTTGCTCTTCCTTTGCCTTCCTTATTTTGCCCAAGCTTAGCTCTCGGACTGCAGGCGTTCCCAGTGGTCAGGCTTGAGTGCGTCCCAAAGGCAACAACAAAATGGAGTCATCTTTTGCCGCTTGGGCCAAATTCAACAGGTTCAACAGGTTGCCTCGGCAGTGGCCAGCGACGGCGGGCGGAATTAATTTACTTATGCCAAATAGGGAGCGGCCCGAGTGGAAAATGACAAGAAAATTAGTGGCTTGTGTCTGTGTGTGTGTTGGAGGGGCAGTAGTGTGGTTGGCCAAATATCGGGCCAAAGATCAGTGAGTGTCTATGTATGTAAGCGACATTATCGCAATGGAAATATCTAAAAATGTTCCATGTTGCGTGTTTGAACTGCGCGCCATTTCGCCCCTCGCAATTCGCTGGCGAATTCCCCAATGGGCCAGCGCTAAGGATGGGCCAGCGGCGCACAGTCTTCTACCCATTCTTCCACTGCTCGGCCGCCCCACTCAGAGACAACAACAACCAAACTTCGGAAACTTTAGATCAAGATTTGATCAAGCCGCCTCGAGCCAATGAGGCAATTGGAAGAGGCTTTTTGTTTGCCTGCTGGAATGGGCACGAGAGGCAACGGGGCGGCAAAACGGAGAGAATCGGCAATTGGGGGAAAGAAGTGCTCACTTTTAGGCCATTTCATCGGAGAGATGCTCAGCCTCCAGTCAGGCCAATTCGGAGGTGATATTATTACTTCAAGAGGAGAAACACATCTGAACTGAGCCATAGAGAGGGAGAGAGGAACAAGTGCGTCGTTTTGGGAAGCCTCACTCTGCTGCAGACCGACTTCTTGGCCAAGTCAGAGTTGCGGCTCGAGGGAGCAAGTTGTCGTTGCTTGTGGTGTCTCATGCTTAGTGTGTGGACAGAATGACAAACTGATTGTAATAGTTGGCTTGTTTTAGCCAAATTTGTTTGATAAACTTTCCGTTCCCTTAATTCAATTTAGATTTCTCTTAATTTGGAATATTTTTCCGCATATTTGGCCCGCTCGGATGCGCGCCTCAGATTCTGGATGTCCACATTGCCTTTTGCCTGCATCGTCAGATGGAGACTCTTCCAGAGCATTGCATAATGTCTCAACGACTAACTGTTGGCTCAGTTAGTGCAAGTTAGACTAGTCTAAAGTTAGTAGAGGAGCAAGTTAGCGAGAAGCCAAATGGACGATGAAGACATTCCAACAAATGGGCGCACGCTTTGCTTAGATCAGCCAGTCTCTTTTCATTCTGCCTGATTTATTGTTCATCAGATTGCATCTTCAATGGACAGCCAGCAGGAACACTTGATGAAAACGAGCCAAGCCAGAGAGGACCAGTTCGGGATACTCTTGGACTGCTTCCAGTCTTTGTGCTTCGCCTCAAGCTAGTTTCGATTCCCTTTTGGTCTTGTCGTATGCTGTTCTCCTTTGAGGAAGCGAGCTAAGAGGCGGCCGAAATAACCACCTCGCTGCCACTTTGAGAGTTGGCAGTCCTATGCTTTGGGAAGGATATTGTTCTGGTTTTTGTCTTGGCCAACCAGCATGAGCATGAAGAGTGTGTTTGGCGCGTAATTGAATTATAATCGTCTGGCAATTGGACGGCGCGACAAAAGCAGACCAAAAAGGCCAGCCGAATGATGCAGTGCCAGTCACGCGCTTCGGCGCCGAAGTGCAAGGCAAGTCGCGCGCACTCTGCACATGAGCTAATCTCGCACAATCTCGACCTATAAGGCCGGCCAGCATTTTAAATGGCAGATTTGGATTTCGCCTTTAATTACTTTTCACTCTGCCGCCTGTTGGCTATTAGCTATTAGCTATTAGCTGTTGGCTGTCGACTGTTTGCTGTCTGCTGTTTGCTTTCGACCCTTGGCACTTGCGCACCAAGAGGCGGCTAAGTAATGGGAGGCGAAAATGTTTCAGTTGAGAGGGAGGGAAATTATTATCATCAAGCTCATGCTCATGAGCAAAGTCAGTGGTTGTGTGAGATGGGAAAGAAATGCAACGGTGGTGAAGGAGCAGCATTTTGGCAACATTTTGGTCTTGGCTCGTTTGCTCTTGAGAAATGGCCAAATGGGAGCCTAATGGAATGGCCGAAGAATTCACAGTGGAAGAGGAGAGGAAAAAAGTCACCAAAAAATGGCACCGCTTGGGACTCTCACTGCTTGAGACTGTGGGGGAAGACGAGAGAGGAAGAGGAAAAGGAAGAAGAAGACGAAGAAGTGGGGAGTTTGTTTTTTAGGGGAAAACCTGTCCTCATGTTGAGCATCAATAATTCAGCCTGACGGTTTGGCATGATGAAAAATGATGATTCAGATTTTGTCTCGAAATGTTTCCTCGCCACCAAAATGAGCACCATTTCCCACACACACACACACACAGATGCTGGAACATTGTTGGCTTTAAATCGGCCCAAACACAAGCAACATTGGCAACATTGGCCACTTCTTTAAATGTTAAATGTTAGGCCAACACAAGATGTGTTGAAAATCGATCCCAAGCCAATGGAGTTTGCCAAAGTGAATTTGAATAATTTCTCAATATTATTCCCAGATTGTGACCACTAAATTAACCACTTTCACCACGCTTTCATTAGGGGCCCAAAGAAGCCCCAAAGAAGTGGGCACAAACATTGGTGCTGCTGCCAGCCTGTGGGCGCAGACTACCTGCGCCGCACTGTTCTGTGTGGCGCCTCTTGGCTGGCCCGCCGCAGCTTAGCCCAAACAGTTGGACCACCAACTGTTTGCATTCCATAACTAAGAGCCGCCTTTTGGGGCCACTCTTAGCCAAAGTGAGTGGTCTCTTTGCTCTGCTCAAAGGCCAACAGGGCTCAAGGGCCACCTCAGACACTCGAACACTCAGGCTCACCAAGCGCAAGCATGTCAACCTGGCCGCAAAACGATCCCCGGCCGGCCGGCCGCCAACACACGGCGGCTCCATTTTGCAATCTTAATCTCTTGCTCAAGTTTTGCCCCGTGGCCTCTAATTCAATTAGACAGATAATTGAGACCGGGCCCAGCCAGGCGACTTATCGGAATATCTTAGCCGAGAAATAATAGTAATAACAACAGTCGACAGGCATTCTTGTCCAATGGTTGAGCTTCGCATGTCCAATCGAATTGAACATTTGCACAGTGGTCAAAAGTGTTCCCGCTAGACACGGTCTGAAACTGCGAGTGGCAAACTTTTGCCAAGGGCCACTCTCTGGCCGCAAGTCAATTCTCCTGATTGCTCTTTCCAGCCGCAAGGTCGCCTCTCTCTCGTCTGAGTGGATTGAGTTTGTAGAAGTGGCGGGGAGAGAAAACCAGAAGCCACTTGGACGTTCGACTGCCAATCAAACGGGAGCTTGTTCTTGGCAAGCTGGCGGCCGATTGTGTGTCCAACAGTGGCGCCTAATGGGCCCTTTTCGCTCTCGAAGGCCTTTCTTGCCCTTGCCACTGCTGCCACTTGGTCCACTGGTCCCAGTCTGGCACAATGCGCGGGGCATTATTGTTTTGCCCTTCCACTTTTGCGTGCCGCCGCGCCACAGCCCCGCGGGACAATAATGCACGCCAACTGGTTTGCTTGAGCCCAAAACAAGAGAGCCCATCTTTCAGGCTCTTTATCAGATTGAACTCGGTTGGAAAAAATTGATCGCAAAAGACTTGGCAAAGGTGAATTGGGCTGAGAGGTTGCCGTTTGGCAACTGGGAGAAGGCGCGCCAGCTCAGAGGCGGCACACAGTGGCCAGTGAGCCCAGTGGGAAGCGGGCGGCGCGTCGCACCAGCAGAGGCGCGCACAATGCACAAGGCAACAGACACAAGCATCTCGCACCACAAGCGCCAAACACAACTCCACTCAAGAGCCGCAACTCGCCATCTCCTTGCCGCTCAGCCCAAACTAAAAGCCCACTGTGCAAAGTGCATCGGTTAACCACCTGTTTGCTTATAGACACTCGTGGCCCCGCCCTCTCGGCTAAGCAGTGCACGTATGGCCCACTGCTTAGGGCTGCCGTGCTCTCTGGCCATCCTCCAACAGGCTCACACTCGCGGCTCAGATTGGCCGCCACAGATAAGGGTCGCCGCCCGGTGAACACTGGCTCCGACGATTTGGCGACCGGCTGTCCATCGATTGTCCACTGCCCTCGAGCAGCCGGCGAGGGCGAGCTGTCGAGCGGCGCCCACCGCTCGGCGACCCCGCGGCGCCGCCCCCAAGGGCCCCAAAGTGATCAAAGCGGGGCCGCTCGCGCCAGCCGGAAGGGGCCAATTGAGGCGGAACAGACGAGTTCAGAGGGCGCCGGTGGGCGCTGCTATGCAGAGGCAGTTGCGCGAGTGCAAGTTGGGCGAGCAGGAGATGTTCGCAAGGGTGTCATTAGTGAGCTCAATTGTGGCGGCCGGCCCATTGGGCAGAGGAGATTGAGCGCATTGAGCGGTGGGCCAAGTTCTGCCCAAGCGGCCCAAGAGCATGGGCACACAAATGGAGCGCACTAATAATGTGTCGGTGTGCGCCCGATCACTGTCAACAAGTGTTCAGCAACTTAGCTCGAGGGTGACCGACCAGCGCCCCAAAGACTAATGACACTTGCGGGCCATCGTTCACACACGAACTGGGCGGAGGCAAAATGGGCGGCCAAGAAGAAGGAGCAGAAGAAGGAGAAGAAGAAGAAGAAGTGCCTTAGGATGGCCGGCCGGATCATCAGCGGCGCAAATTCCTCACGCTCGCCACCATTAAACGCCACCCAAATGTCTCCTGGCCACTTGGGCGTCAAGCACAAGCGGACAACAATCCGCCTTTGTGGTGGACTGTCCATGAAGGCTCGCCGGCCGCCAAGCGAAGAGGAACACTGAACAACAACTGGAGCGCCCATGCACTTGGCAAATGGCGAGCTCCTCATGACGCGAGCAGCACGACAAAGGAGACCATCATGATGAGTGGGCAACAAGGGCGCAAAAGCTGCTCCGGCGTCCATTTCAGTTGGCCAGTGTGCAGCCAGACGAGTCGCGACTGCAAACCGACAAGCAGCACGACTCGGAGGAAGCGACGGCCGCGGATCATTATGGATTCCCAGTTTGCGCTTTCAGTTTGAGCTCACCAATTCCAGACAGTCTCCGGCCGGCTCCACTTTGGCAGCCTAAGTGCTCGAGCTTTTCGAGACGCACTGTTTGGCTGGGCAAAAGTTGCGCTCGCTGGAAAAATCGGGAAAAATTTAATATTAATACTCTTCCACAGCCAATGACTGATCATGGCAGAGTGGCAGATTCTATCAATGGTTGTTGAAAAATCGAATTATCACAACAAGTAGACTTCCAGCAAAGTTTGTTCGATTTTTCGAGAGATTTGTTTCACTAATTCGAGCACTCAGACCACGCAACAGGTGCCTGATTTGTTGCCGAGCTCTTGTTTGCCAATTGACGTCGTGTTGAAACGGCTGCTCCGACTGCCACACGCCGCACCTTGACATTCGTGGCCCAGAAAATCGAGGCAAGTTGCAACACCTCACTGTCTGCTCGCCTCTTTCGTCATCGCCCCAACTCGTCCGGAGGTCTGCCCAGTGGCTGCCGGCACCCATAAAAGGCCCATCGCCCTTCGAGAATCGTCGTTCTCAAATTCCGTGCAAACAGGTGCAACTTGGTGCAAATTGGTTCGAATTTGGTGGACTTTCCAGAAAAATAACTAGGAGGAAGATTGCACGAAAATTAAACTAACAAATCCACTCGATTTCCCGGAAATTGCACTATCTGCAGACCAAAGTCAACCGCTGCAATCGATCAGGATGTACAGCCGCCTCACTCTCGTGGCCGGCCTGCTCGTTGTTCTGCTGGGGGCGCTCCTCCTCCGACCGGAACCGGCCGCTGCTTGCACGCCAAACGAGAACCAGGCCAGGAACATCATCAACCGGCTGCTCGCCCAAAACCCCCAGTTGAGACAGTTCTACTCTAACCAGGCTCGGCCCAATCAGAACATGAATCAGAATATGAATCCCAACATGAACCCAAATATGAATCCAAACATGAACCCAAATACGAACCCAAACATGAACCCGAACATGAACCCAAATATAAACCCAAACATGAACCCTAACATGAATCCAAACGTGAACCCAAATGTAAATCCAACCAACTTGGTCCCCAACAATCCAAACCCGGTCGTTCCGTAAACAAGTCGGCATGTTCATACAAAACCATTTCAGATCGAGCCAATTCAGTGCTCGATCGCATTCAGTGATTGTCTCGCGAGCTCTAAGGGGTAAAGAATAAAGACAAAAGATTCAGTGATCAACCTTTTGACATCCTTGATTTACTTTTCGAAATTTTTTGATACTTTTTCCTCCTTGATCGAGAATCACTCAGAGGATTCTCGAAAAGTCTCTACTTTTGCTCAAGTGACACACTTTCCCGCGCATCCTTTACGTCACACAATCCTATGTATCGATTCTGATTTCATTTCCAATCATATCAATCAATCATTCTCCGGGCTGCCTCATGAATTTGCCATTGTCCCTTGTCGTCAGTGACGCGTTTCCGCTTCAATACTCTACGATGACGCAATCAGTTGCATAATGAATTTCAATTCACAGCTACTTCTTTGTCACCGCCCGAGGCTAATGATGCGCTTCAGCCCCAAGCTGAGTGCCACTGGTGGTGTATATATACCAAAGAGAGATTGCACCAAGTATCGATAATTGTGAAACTCCAATTGAGACCAATCAAAAGCAAGCAAAGATAATCCACCATCCATCTTCGTCCAATTTCAACAAAGACAACGCCAAAAAAGTCAACTTGCTCCAAAGAAAGATCCGCAAACTCGCAGTCGAGAGCTCCTCGAAACCGGAAAAGATGGCCTCAACCCTTCGATTTGGAGTCGCCTCAGTGCTCGTCCTTGCAGCCTGTTTGTCTTTGGCGAGCTCGTGTCAAGGTCAGGGCGACCTTCTGATGAACCTTGCTCGTGGCAAGATTCGCGCCATTCTCACCGTGTTCCCTCAGCTGGGCGATGAAATACGCGACGGTCGTCTGGGCCCGATGAACAACAACAACAACAACCGCAACAACGGCCCTCTGGACCTTCTGAACCTGTTCAACCGAAACCGAAACCGCAACAACCAGAACCCATCCAACCAACAGAACCAGGGCCAGGATCTGTTCAACCAGAATCAGGGCCAGAACCCGAGCAACCAGAATCAGGGTCAAAACCAACCCAACCAGAACCAGGGCCTAAACCCGTTCAACAACAATCAGGGTCAAAACCAGGGACAGAATCTCCCTAACCAAAATCAGGGACAGAATCTCCCTAACCAAAACCAGGGACTGAACCCCCTGAACCCAAACCAAAACCAGAACCAGCCGAATCCGTTGAACAGAAACCAGGGCCAGACTCCACAGAACCCGGCCAGCCCGTCTGGACAGCAAGGAAACCAAGGAAACCCCGGCAACAACAACCAGGGACAGCAGCAGCAGACGCCAAACAATCCACTAGGTAACCTGACTCCAGTCGGACCAAGCAATCCGAGCCCAGCCGGACCAAGCAACCCTAGCCCAGCTGGACCAAGCAATCCATCGCCAGTGGGACCTCAGAACGCAAACAATGGACAGGGCGGCAATAGTGCAAGCCCGTCAGGAAATGGGGCCACAAATGGACAGGGTTTGATATGAAAGGTGGAAGGATGTTGGAGCTGGGCAAAGACCAATTGCTCCTCATTCAATGAAACCAGCCGACTCTGAACAATGATAACGTCACTTTGGGCTGGGGAAAGTTTCGCTTGCCAAATGGATGAAATCTACCACCTGCGAAGAAACAACTAGTGCTTCCCATAATCAACTACGGACACTCTTAACCCTTGATGTATTCATGCGCAACGAGCACTTAGAGAGTGAGAGTGAGCGCCATTTGTCGATCGATTGATGAATCCCTAATTGAGTTGCAAAACCATTGTCTATGGTTGCGAAAATAGAGCGCATCATACGAAGAACGTGCTAGCTCAATAAACTTGTTGTAACATTACTTCTGTTAGATAAACAAATTTCCACTACATCATGACCTCTTTTCCCCTAATTTCCAACAATTTGCGTCACCCGCTCTGCCTAAACTCGCTCGACCCAGCTATCTATACGTCAGCTTGATTAATAATGGATGAGCGCTTTTCTTTAGCTGCTGCTCGGTCAACTTGGACTAGATAGTCTTCTTTTGCGCGTGCCAATCAGATTTTCCTCCTCAGTTTCGGGCTATAAATACCGATCAATCTCCATTGTCGGTATCAGTTGATTTTGTGCTAGCAGTTAAACTACAACTCAAAGATCTGCCTTTCAACTATACTCCAGTAAGAATCTATACAATTCAGATATTCATCATAGTAGCAACGAAGAAACAGAGACATCACTGAAAATGTTCACTAACAAGCAACTGATTGTTGTCCTGGCCGCCTTTTGTCTTGTGGTCGCCTTTCTGGCTCCAGTGGAATCATGTCGCCTCAACAGAACGCAAGTGGCCAGAAACACCATCGACCGATTGCTGCAGAGGTACCCGCAGCTTCTGAACGAGATCCAAAACCAGAACCAACAGCAAATGCAGCAACAGCAACAACAACAACAACCTAACCAGCAGCAGAACCCACAACAGCAACAAATACAGCCACAACAACAAGGTCAGCAACAACAAATCCGACCGCAAAACCCGCAACAGCAGCAAGGTCAGCAACCACAAATCCAGCCACAGCAACCACAAAACCCGCAACAGCAACAAGGTCAGGTGCCACTAGGACCTTAGTCGGCAGGCGCAAACTAACAACCAAAATGCGTCCCATGGTTGCGTGTCCGGTTTGAACGGGACCGGAAAGTAGCTTAGGATGCGTGCAAAGGAATCTAACTGAATCTTGGATGGTCTAAAGTTACCCGAAGAGCACAATTGGTGGTTGACTAGAGAGATGCGGAGTACAACTCTCCAGTTAGCCTCCAGAATCCTATAATTGAACGAATAAAAAAACATTCGTAAGATCAATACAAAGTTTAATGCAAAGCCTAAACTGCTTTGATTTTCCTTCTTGGTCATTTTTCTAGTTGCGCCGAAGGTACAGTGATCCTAATGTATGAGGTTGGCACAAATCCGATATAGTTTTGAGCATTTCCATCGGAAAGTTTCCTGCGGACTCGAGTCCATCCGTCTCCTTGGTCTGACTCGACGACATCTAGCAATTCGCCTTCTGACATCGAGATCGATCCTTCGGGTCCGGCTAGAGGGTGTGAGTGTGGGTATAAGCTAGTGGTTAAACTTGAGCTCAATTGATGGCGCGATTGAGTGCTAGAGAGACAGACGAAGACAGGGGGAGATGCGGCCGCAGAGTCATGAATATATTAGTTCCGTTGTTCGCTGTCTTTGGAAAAACGTATACTTACCTTCATACAGATACAACGCCTTAGCTTCGGCCAATACTTTGAGGTCACTTGGTGTCTCGTAGGAAACACCTGCATTCAAGCTGGTATTTTGGTCCTTTTGATTTTCGTTGCTATTATGCTCGTCCACCACTTCGCCTGTTCCTTCGTTTCGATTACTACGATTGACAACGAAAGTTGGCCTTGGTTAGCGGTCTAATCGACGACATAATCCTCAATTGTGAACTAAGTACACTTCAATCAATTACTCACCTGTCTGGCACCGTCGGCTTATCCGAAGTTAAACTTTCCTCGACTGAGCCATCGAACGAGCGGCTCGTCCGATATGTTGCACTACTCTTCGAGCCCTCTGTTGGATGGCTCGAGTCGACCTGTGAACTGTTGTGCGAATCAGTTGAAGATCGCTCTGATTCAGGTCCATTTGAGCTGGTCACGCTTTGTGAATGAGAAATGCCTGATGATCTACTAATTGCTTCGTTGTCATGATTAGTTGAAGTTCCCGTTTTCTTATTACCTGCTAATGAATTTGCTGCTTCGAGAAGTACTAAATTCCTCTTCAGCTCCTCATTCAGCTGTAATATTGAGGTCTGGTTGTTTTTCAGTTGATTATCAATGCTCAATATCTCCGGATCATTATCGAGCAAGTTGTTCTCTTTAAGAGCTTGGCGCTTGCTCAACAACACGTCTTTTGATTTTTCTTTCTGACTGATCTGTTCGTTTAGAAGGCCGATTTTGTCAATAAGATCTTTCCTGCTATTCACCTCAGTTCCTTTTGTCTTATCATCGTCAACATTCTGCCCGTTACCCTTATCTGCGTTGGCAGAAAATAGATTGATCTTCTTTCTGAAGCCTCTGGCGCTTAGCGTATGCCTGAAGGAGGCTGATCTTAGCGATGGCTTGCACATTAAACTATTGGATTTAGATTTCTTCTGGCCAAGCTGATTGTTTGAGGTCGAATTAAAGGAGTCTTTGTTGGCAACTAAATCTTCAAATTCAATATCATTCGGAGGTTCCAGGTTAGACTTATATTTCTCGACAACTATTTGATTATCAATGAGAGGATCAATGGTGTTCGCGGTGTCAACAACTTCATCGAGATGCTTCTCTATTGCTGGGATGACATCTTTCTCAATCGTGGCACTAAGTTTCATATAATTTCTTGTGGATTCAATCCTACGTGTGTCGAGGGCTTGCAATTGATCGAAAACTCGTGGCATCAAATCACTGAAATGTTTCCTTTGAGCTTCATTCGCATCTTGCAACTGCCTAGCATACTCGGTCTTACTATCTTCGTAAGCTCTCTCCTTAATTAATGACATAGTTTTGGCTTTCTCAACCTCAGCTCTGCTCAGATAATAATTGTCGTCGGCTTTCTTGTAAAGCTCTAGAGCTTTTTGTGATTCTTTAAATGCTTTTTGATAGACTTTCTTTGATTTGTCGAGCCGAGCCAGGGACGCTGTGAGTGAATTTTGTAGCTCTACACCCATACCCATATACTTTTTCCTCTCCTCGCGGGCCTCTTTACAGATGGTTTGTATCTCTTTGGCAATCTGTTCAACTAAATTCTCGGCTATCGTTTCATGTTGAGTAGCCAGGCCGTTCAAATGCTGCAACATTTCATGAAATGCCCTGACATGAGTATATTCTTTATCACTATTGTTTTCTTTTATCCTTTTGATATCATAACATTTGGTCAACTTCCTCAAACGGCTGGCATAATCTAACTCGACTGCGCATCGATCCTTAATGAAGTTTCCAAATCTTTCCAAAGATTCGATGCCTTTCACGGTATGGGCGGAAACGCCATCGAATCTATCCCACAATTGAACCGACCAGCTCATAGTTAGCCTGGTCAATGATTCTGTTTCTAAAATTGTTTAGTTCGTTGCCTTTGATATCCTTAACGTAGGTTGAGAATCAGCATCGTCAAAAAGTTGTGAAGCTGTTGTCGAAGTGGACTCAATTCGTTGTTGTGTTCAACATGTTTGTTTCTGGTTTTGTTTTCAGAATTTCGAGGGTCTGGATGGTTGAGCAATAGGGAATGGTCGGAGTATGTAAAGGGTCAGTGATCGGATACCATGGCGTGAGGGATACGATTCGATGTGGTAGTTAGGGGGAAAACTTCTTGAGATCAGGAATAATCAACAGCGATAAGAAAGCCAGGAAATAGTCTGATTAGCAAGCGGATGATTCATCGGAACATTGCCGCAGAAAGAAATGAATATTGCGAACGGTGACCATTTCGCAAGGAGTGGAGACAAAAAAAGCAGTGAAACCGCGCTCACGCCACATTTTTTAGGAGTGGTCTGCAACAATCGGCGCCTCTTAGGTCAGGGCATTCATCCTGACACACACTACATTTCCCTACTAACCCATATTCTTAAGATGACCGGAACGATCAGACTTGTTCCATATACTGCAACTAGGTTGTGCTTCAACATCGGGCCGGTTGTCAGCTAATCACCAATTCTCAGAGCCCGGCTTCAACATGGTCGGGCCCGATTATAACAAATCCGTCTCCATCAATGGATCATATGCACGAACCAATGATCTTAACCACCCTTTTAATGGACCCTAGCTCGAGGAGGGGTATTGCACCCATCCTTCTATGAGTTAGAGGAGATTCGTAAGAAGTTTCAGGAATCACTTTCAGGAGTCAGTTTCAGGATAAATTTGTTCTTACCAGCCACTATCAGTCAATCCTTCCACCTATGTCTTTCCTAGACGAACGATACACGGGGCAGAAGCCATGTCCATCAAGTCATTCAAGACAAGTGCATCATGGGTCATCGGGACCGGCAAGATTCGAGGGATCGGGCGGCGGTTTCGGGGGAAGACACCTCAGAATGGCAGACTCCCTCATCGAAGCCCAACCAATCCCACCCCATTCAAATCTATTCATCCTTATGTCGAATGCCTATGCAATAGCTATGAGTAACGTTACCGGGCGTAAGGTCTACGAGTACAACTTGGTCATTGAGCCTTCTTCTGGATGCCTCGGATTACCGGTCAAGGTTCTATCTAAAACCTTTGTTTCCCGTAGTATTCGAAATGTGATCATTAGTACAATCATTCCGCAACTATCCAATAGTCCCGCGGCCAAAGGCACTGTACTTATTGAACCTAATATGCAGACTATATTCACTCAGCATGAGCTTTCTTGGAGAGACCCTAATGCTCACTCCGTCAACCAGGGGGAGTTCAATTTCAACAATATCATCATACCGACTGACTTGATTGCCAACCTTAGTGTAGATATCACCGTGAAATTCGCACAAGCGTACGATCTGGACACAATGAACCATTCATCCACACTAACTGCCTCCATATTACATCACCAGCTCCTCAGCGATATGTTGAGGTACGAGTCTGTATATTTCGAGTCAGAAAATTCGCCAAACAAGTATGTGGATAGTTTTGATCTGATCTCACGGCATATGATGGGTATTTCGGTCTCCGGCTCGAGACGAGGTGAGAATCAGACACTTGTCGTCATAAATTGCTCACATTCATACATTACACAAGAGCACAAGCTCATCGACCTATTAGGTTCATTCATGGAAGGGAGACCTCTTAATCTTTGCTCTCCAGAGAAGAAAAGAGCCATTGGAGCGAAGATACTCTCTTTAGGTTCCAACGATCCCATCATCGAGGAGTTCTCCTCAATCCTTTCAGGGTACAAATGTCGCTATAGCGATTTCGATCATAAGGATGTAAACATCAGATTTCATGTCACCCAAGAATCTGCGATAGAGTTGAATATGGACAATAGCGCAACAGTATACAGCTACTTCAGTTCTAAGGGTATCAATCTTAAATATGCAAATCTACCCTGCTTAGAGTCTCATAGCGGAAGGCATAGGTCTTATTATCCATTCGAGCTGTGCTCATTGATACCTGGTCAGAAAGTGCCAATTTTCAGACTCAGCCCTTCAGCTCGACAGCACATGACAGATCTAAACAAACCTCGTCCTACAACTTCATGGTTTAACAGCCTTAGAGCTCGCGAGGAGATCCAGTCGAGAAATCAACATCAATTCCAGTCTTATGGATATAGACTGAGTTCCGGTCCAGTGCAGGTTGTTGCGAGTACTCTTATCAAGCCAATTCTACAATTCAGGAATAAGGTAGCTTTCCCAACTCAAGATCATTGGGAGTCAGGTTATTTTTGTGAATCAACGAATCTCGTCGACAATTGGTGCTTGGTTGACACGGTGGGAGTCGACAGCAGCACACTAGTCTCATTCTTTGAAAGCTTTGGTAAATATTCAAAGAAGTTCGGCTTCGAAGTTGGACCCCCAGTCTCGATGCTCGTACCTAAGCAAGCTATAATGGAATCAAGTCCTTCTATCGACGAAGTGGTAGAAAGGTGTGAGCAGTCAACCAAAGAACAACTGAGATTGATCATGTTCATAATCGATTCTAATTCTACAAAGATCAACAGATTAGTTCACTTGTCATTCGATGCTAATCCAAGAGTCACTGCAACATGCATACGAGCTTGCAATATCTTGAAAGAGCGTCAAAGATGGTCTATCTACCGCTCCCTCGTACACAAGCTTAATTCACGTCTTGGTGGAACTAATCTGACTTATGAGCGTTCCACCTGGGAGCGATTGAGTTTAGAATGTAGTGACCTCATGATAGTTGGCCTTGATGTCACGCACCCGGACAATGAACTAAATGGTGTCTCTATTGTCGGATGCGCCTACACTTACAGTAAGGATCTATTTCGACACAAATCCCTGGTTTGGCCTCAGAGAGCTCGGAAAGAGATCATCGGTCGGATGGGTGAATTGATGGAAAGATTGCTGTATGATTATAGGTTAGAGAATCAAGATAGGTTGCCACACCAAATTATCATTTACCGAGATGGAGTTTCACATGAAGAGTTTGAGCAGGTACGTGCTGTTGAGATATTGAAAGCATCTCAAGTTATAGAGAGACTCTCGTCATCTCTTAACTATTCACCCAAGCCCAACCTATCTTATATCATTGCTCAAAAGAGGCACACAATGCGCTTTTTCAGAGTTTTAAGTAACGAATCGGTGGAGAATCCTCCGAGTGGGACGTTAATAGATCAAGGTGTTGTTCCTCAAGAAAGTAGAGAGTTTTATCTATATTCAAACACGAGTCCTTGTGCAACTGCCAGGCCACTGCACTATCATGTTCTCCTAAATAACCTTGGGATGGAAAATTTACAAAAAATAACTTATTATCTGTGTTTTAACTTTGGAAAGAGTTCATCTTGTTTGTCCATGCCAAGTTCCCTGAGGTATGCCCATAACGCGGCATACAACGCAAGAAATCGGGTGATAGCCTCTCAAGAGTTTGATGAAAATAAGTTTTATTCGACAAAGTTCTTCTGTTGATCATTTTCGAACGTATCACAGGTGTGGTACTCGGAATTCGAAATTATCAAATCAGAAGCTCTTACTGTTTCATAGGTGATCAGGTCCCAATCACTAGAGTCAATGATAATGATAAAGTTCTGGTCATTACAGTTAACAAGCTTTTTTTGTCATCACTGCCGATGTCAATGGCCCATATCCGGGTATCACTCGCCCTTTCGCCTTGGGTTGATTTAGACTGTTCTTTTTCACCTGGTTCCTTGCGGAGAAGTATCTCGCTAGTATGAAAGAAAACAATACCAAAGCCGAAAAGATGGAGATAACCATCACATTGTCAACGATCGACACAACCACCTGTTGCATCAGAGTAGTCTTTGTTTTTTGTGCATTCAACTGCTGACGCACCCTTTCGTGATGCATGTCTTTCTCGTGTTCGTCCATATGCTTGAAATAAGAGTGGTGGTGATAATCAAGTGGGTCAATGTAGTCCAGGGTGAACTCGAGACCGCAGGATCCAACTAGTATGTAGTCGTCCTCCGGGTAGTCGTAACCCTCACAGATAACCTCGACATGATTGAATCTAACTCTATCACTCATTTCAGCATGGCATCTCCAGTTGATCTTGGACGCTTTGTCAACACTGTTTGGGCCAACATTCTTGCATTCAACCATGTCAGGGGTGAAGAGTTTACAGCCCGCTGTGCCGCCCACGCATGATAGTTGATGAATCGAGTGGGTTCTTCTCGATGTGGTGCGCTTGTTCCGGTAGAAGACTAAGGTTTTAACATCGCGTAGTAATACACGATCCTTGTGTTTTGACTGATCATGGGTATCCGCGGAAACTTCATCTGATGTCTCGATGGAGTCGAGGCCGTGATGAAATGCATGGTCTTCGCTATCTATTTCATCACATAAAATCGAAATCACAGTTCCAAGAAATATAATAAGCAGGCAACAAGATAGATTTGTCTTCATTTTAGACACCCCCATGTCATGGAGAACTTAATTGTGTATTCTTGATGAAAATGGAATTTTTTTCTTCATCTCCCGCTAGATTTCCCGATAAATGATTGGTGAAGGAGAGTTCCTTGAGGAACTTTTTCCTCATCAAGTCGCATCAATTCTCAAGAGTCGCACGAATGGGAAGGAAGAACAAAACCACGTCACGTGAACAGGTGAAGCTGTGCGGTTGATCAAGAGAAGATTCCGGATCGATGGGTCATGGTGCTTTGACTAGATGAGTTTATTTCAAAAAATGGCGGTGAATGGCCCATGAGGTGGTGTTGATATCGATGATAACTCATTTATACATCCACCTTATACATCTGGAAATCATGTAGACGGATACAAAGCCGATCAGGAGAACCTGACGATTATATTGCGCTTGGAGCTCTTCCTCCAACAATCTAACACGGTTATGAAGATGCCTAACTTGTCGTGCTATACCGATAGGGTCACTGCTTATACCTTTGAGTAAGGTGTCACTATGAGTGCCGTAAATGCTTTCTTCATTTAGTTGGCTAGCGATAACGCTACCTATCGATGTATCGTGGATAAGTCTTCGTTTCTCCTCTTTGATTATATCAGTTGCTGTCAGCGTCTCAGGTGGGGCCAAAATTCTCGCGTTGGGGTCAACTTGATTATTTGCTTTCAATCCCATGTCATCATCGTAGTCGTCCTCTTCTTCTCGCAAGCCATAGTAACCACTGGGACCTCCGTTGGGCGAGAGGTTGATTAAAATTCTGTCAGGCACTTCCATCTATAATTCAATAGCGGTCATAAACGTTTACTCGAGTTAATACTGGATCTCGTTGTTGAGGGATTGTGGCTTACAGATTCGTGTGCATATGACCTCGTGGGATAACAAAGTTATCTGGGCCACAACACATAGCGTCTGAGCAATCAATTTGCGACCAAGGGAACGCCGGCTTGGTATGGGATGTTCGCCAAGCTAGAGCAAAAGGTCAAATCTGAGTTTACCATTTGATGAGACTTACCATTCTCAAGTGTGAAACTTGATAACTGAGGAGAAGCGGAGGGGACGCAGCCAATATATAGTCAGATCGATGTTGATAACATCCAGAGAACATGCGGTGTTTTGGAGATATGGCGCAGCGGAGCGTGCGCGTCCCATTCAAACTCTATCGCGCCAACTCAAGATCCTGACAGACTCGACCTGGTTCCGAGGATCTCATCCAGATTCAATCTCAGGGGATTCAAAGACTCGATGATTCGTTTCACCTTGGGCAATTCCAAGTATATCGCTAGATTCTCTTCGGTGACCACAGGGCTGTCGACTGAGGTATCCGCCAAAGCTTCCTTCGCTTCCTCGAGAATTCTCCTCCTCTTTCCGGTTGCCTCAGAGAGCCAGGTCTCGTGCTCTAGGAAGCTTGATGATTCCAAGAGCCCGGAGGATTCAATAAGCATATTTATGCTTTCAAATAGTCTGACTGATATAGCAGCATTCGCCTCGCTCATATTGTCAGGGAATCTACCGGCCAGCATTTGAGAGAAGCTCATCAGTAGCTCCTTGGAATTGGAATGAGTTACGCTATCTGCATGCACTTCACTCTCTCCTATTCTCGAAGCAATCATACTCATGACATCTGAAAGGATGTCATCGAAGTTGACTCTTTTATCACGAGCAAAATTGCCCATTAGTCCTGAGCACAAGGTCTGCCATTTACCTAATTTATCCTCGGTAATACTGCAGTTGGCACTTGGTCCTGATTCAAGCCGCTGGAGGAGACCCAACAGGTCGTTCTCTGTCCTATTTGGTATGTACTTTGATAGCAATATCATATCCTGAAAAACCTTGAAGCCATGATCATGATAAGCCTGGAGGAGAAGCTTCTTTTCGTCATTTGTGAATCTATCCTCATTTCTTTGTGATTCCTGTAGTTCGAGGGTTTCCAGTTTCTTCTTGCATATCAAACGTTCTGTATTAGCCTTGGAGAAGCCTTCGTTAGTTTTTGTTTTCTTCGATGGTGCCATTCCAAGTGCAATACCTTCGGTGGTTGTTGCATTTCTTTGTTGGCTGGATTGGAGACTAGGTTCGAACTTCTAAGGACTCCAGCACGTGCACCATTCGGCCATGTGCGATCGCTAAATTGGTTGCTCAGCTCAGTGACGGAGTCTAGTTTTCGACTGACTGTTTATTGTATTAGAACTGAACTGAACACCTTGAGAGCTGAGTTGCGCGCAGGCAACTTGATCCTCTGACCAGCGTGGTCGGGTCGGGATGGCGGGCGCCGTAGCGCCATGGCAGTGGAGGGCGTGTCCCTAGACATTCCCGGCCCGCACCAGTCGC
>Ga0058701_10000460_pt1 | contig 28404 bp, 16 predicted proteins | sample AgamicOrMae_FD_97039 | JGI IMG/M metagenome (GOLD analysis project Ga0058701, IMG submission 97039) | Agave microbial communities from Guanajuato, Mexico - Or.Ma.e | ecosystem: Host-associated > Plants > Phyllosphere > Phylloplane/Leaf | place: Guanajuato, Mexico | collected 2012-06-04 | reverse complement strand
TTTTCCGGAGCTGCCATAAGAGCCCATGCATACTTTCCCAGCTTTGGAATTTAATGGAGTAAAAACGGAACGGTCAAATTTTCTTAGACTTCGCCATTCGATAGAAATACACATTTTGAACTAATCCTGAAAATATCAAGTCCTTGTCTAATTTAAGCTCGTTGCGCTGGAATATCTTTAAGTGAGAGGTTTACAACCAAGGCTATTAATTGATCTATCACGGAAAAAAATGATCTTCGTACTTAAATAGAGGAGGAATAGCCTAGACCAGTCATCTTTTATCGTGAGCAAGAGCCACGGTGCTTAGAATAAACTTCCCACAATAGCGTAAAATCTGTTGTTGGTCCAACAATAACTTCATCATGCGAGTTTGAAGGTTAACCCTATGAATTCACTGACCTTCCTTAATGAGACTTTCCCCTCGTTGAGCTCCAGTGTGCTGTAAAGCAATGCCTGTCCTTGGCGGGAGCATTCGGTCTCCCCCGCGCCGCGAGCAATATCACGGAATAACTACAGCTCATTGCCGCCAAAACTCGGAGTGTCAGCAGCGGCATAACACTGGCGTGCGAATATGCCAGTGCTCAAACATACGCGAGAAGTGGGGGCCATTCCGTTTTATTGGGCCACGGCTCACTCCGCAAGTTTACCCTTGTTTACAGCGACGAATATGGCCCTCTTCATACCTCAATTGTTTATTCACCTTGACAAAGATATAGCTTGCAAGATATGTCTTTCTACCCTAGAGCGAATCTCCACAATAGAGTAGCAACAGGTTTCCAATTTGTTTTAGTCTGTTTGAGGGCCGTCTTAGGTAACGTTAGTTTGCTTAAGGTTGACTTAGATTACCTTAGGACCAGGTTAAAATAAGATTTGGTTTAGTTGGATTACGTTAATGGTCACTTGGTAAAATGAATTTCTTCGGTCATGGCTTAAAATCAATGAGTGTCTCCGAGATTCAGTGAAAAATCACCGAGTCTCCGAGACACTCACTGATTCAAATTTAGAGTGAAAGCACTGCCAATCAGTGCCTTTTCGCAGATTCGCGGTGAATTTTACTGATATTGATTTCATGAGTTACGGAAATGAGCCGGGCCTGTGGCGACACGGGCCCGCTGATGGCACCCCTCCATCTCATATGCTCCAACGAGTACGGCTTGACCTCATAAGAATCGGATTTCTGAGTTACGCCCTCTATTTTCCGGTTTCATTCACACCCGCTTTATCTCCCCTTCACACGAAACCCCTTCTCTTTCTGTCTACACTACTCTCCAAATATCGCGAACTCTTTCCGGGTATGTCGACTCTTAAATGAACAACTCTCGTGACATTGCTCTTTCCCAACGAATAGCAAAGTACACTCACAACGAGATCTCCTTGCAGAGCAAACTTAATCAAGTCCACTGCAAATATACAAGGTGCAAATCTAGCATTTCCCCCCCAAATACCACACGTTTGTCGACTTTTGCTTTGGGGCTTTGTGAGACGAAATATTTCGTCTTTCTGCGACTGATTGTGAGATTCTCGTTACGATACAATTTTTCTTTCATCGCGCACTTTTGTTATTCCAGGTTCTTTATTTCCACGGCTATTTCTGAGAATGCAGGAAATTGGAATCACGAGCTTTGATGTCCATGTTGACCCAAAGCCGTCCAATGCCGAACTGAAGCCTTTGTCTCGACAATGCTATATGATTCGCTCGCAGCGGGCACAAATGCATTTTCCGTATGCGTCGCTCCTGCTACGTTATCATTGAAGGTACCCTCATTGTCCTCTTGCCATTGACTGCCTCGGAAACATAGCGTATGCACCCTTATCAAACGGAAGGTACCATGCTAAAGCCAATGGGCTTGGACCTCCGCCTGTTGCTTCATTACGGACCTACAGCTCAAAATTCTCTTCCAACAAAGTACTGAAAAGTCAACTTTGTCCAAAACATAATGTCCTTTTTTAAAAAAAAACAACAACAAAAAACCAAAAATAAAACAAAAAACAAACAAAAAACACGGTATTTATTTGGGATCTAAATTGAACTTCAGCATCTTTTCTTCAGAAAAATATTTTATATTAAAATATATATAAAAAATATGTATGTGAATTTACGATTACTTTAAATATATTGCAAAATCGTGGTGCTCATTTCAAACTGTTCAAAATGCAGCTTGAGCTTACGAAAACCTACTTGAAACTTAGAACAGCAGCAAAATAGTAACGCTCAAAACTAGCAAATCGCAACGAAAAGGTCAATACTAAATTTCGTGATAGCTGAAGAATAGCTATTTTCTTCACGAATTCCTTGAAAAAAGTTGCTGGGGGAGGGTTATGTTTGCGGATCAGGAGAGAAGGAACAGAAACGGTTAAGCGGACGGGACGGCTGGGAAGGGGAAAGCGGGGCAGGGCAAACACCAAGACGAGGATCACTGGACATCACGAAAAAGCTAACAGATAAAAGAGCATCGCCAAGGTCCGATAAGAGAAAGCTTCATAGTGAAACTTGTCTCAAGATTTTTAGTTCAGAATTCTGAGAGACTAAGTTTTGGAGCTGATCGGATTTGAAAAAACAAAATAATGAAAAAAATAATTTAGAAAAGAGGTTTGATATTCAATAAAATACAGTTATACTTTCACATTCCCAAAGCCACCAAACTATAGCAAGCGTAAAGCACAATGTTGCGGAAAACGTTTGATAATTTTACAACGGCAGTCTTAAACTAATCCTGTGCTCTTGGTATACATTAAATGCTCGTTAGGAACACGTTAACATCTTATTAACAGCAATATAATAATAATAAATACATTTTGAATATTTTTTCTAGCCCAGAATCGTAGTGACGAGAGAGCTACGTTGAAGAGAACTTCCATGCATGCCTGCCAAATAAAGAGTCGCATGGCTCAGCAAAACGTCTCGAGAAAGCTGTAAAACGGTAACTGAACAAAAACCGTTTCTAGACCTCGTCTCGGCGGAGAAACGTGCCAGCAACATTTGCTACAGATCTACTTACATCGAAAAACAAAAAATGAATAAAATAACGAATGGTGAAGACTCGATCCAAAAAGAGGGGATGTTTAGATTCCGCGAACTAAAGCAACATATGAATTTTAAGGTAGAAATACAAAATCTACAAGAAGGCATATTTCGAGATTCAGAACACCAAGACGTGGTCACGCACACTTATTTAGCTTTGAAATACGTTTCGTACGCGTTGCAGTAACACTAATTATATTTCAATAAGTCATATCGTTTTCTTGAGGCAGATGAGAGTTCTTGGTGAGAGCATTCATCCATCTTGGAGAGACTTTAACGAGGGTTAAGCCGCCCGCTATATATTTCAAATGTTTAATCCCACTGACAATGAGTAGGAGGAACTTCCAGTGGTTGTCAGCCACTGAGCAGGTAAAACGCCGGGGGATCGTCCTTGAGCCTACCACTTGTTGCCCACGAATGGCATTATTCAAACTGCCCGCCCAGAATAGGAAAAACTGGAGGCACGAGTATCCCAGGCGCAACCGCAGCCCTCCTAAAAACTAAATATAAACCGTTTCTAGATATCGGAATCCCATACCAAAGTTTGCTGACCCCTCGTAGAGCTCCCCTCGAGAGATGTTCCTTTCTGCCCCTCACATATATTTTGAGGTGTTTCGAAAAAGGTAGTGCGGGAGGGAAATTAGTGGAAAGCGTGGAAAGAGATACTGTAAACCACAGGCTTTGAAGAGGCTGCCCCGAAATGTAACTCACTTCCGTCCAGCGATGCCGTTCGGAAATAAAATATTTTAGAGGATCTTTTCAGTTCAGTATTGTCACAATTAAATAAATATCACCCCTCTGGAAACCCGATATTTAATAAATTACGCATTTTTAAAAGCTTGAGATTTTGCATTCTAAAGGGAAAAATCCTTCCATTTTCTCTTGAGCTAACTTTCACTCCAAATACTTTGGGCTCTTATGGGTTGAGAGTGTATTTCCTGCTGGGACCTCAAAGACGCGAACGCGGTTGTGGGGAACTTTTCCTTGACGCCCAACGCATTCGGGCATGACGAGGAGCATTCCGTGTGCCAGCCGAACTAAGGCTGTTTTGTCAGATCAGAAAGGAACTGATTTGCGGAGCGTTTTCGTGAAGAGATGACGAAGTCAGAGACACGCGGCTGGGAGGTGCGCTGCCGTGCGCTTCAGAGACCATCTTCCATACTTAAAAAGCCCCGAGCCAACTGCTGATGGGGGGCGGAGAAAGGGTTGGAAGAGGGCGCGGATCAAGTGGTCATGACCAAATCTAGTTTCTGAGAACCTGTAAAATAAGAGTGACGACTACTAGGTCCACTTACATCACCGCCTACAATTTCCGTCGAGTTGCGAAAAAATACATTTTGGAAGTGTTCCTATCCTGCATATGCTTTGTTTCAGCTGTCGAATTCTTATTTTGCTGTCGCGGCAAAACTGGAAAGCTATGCATGACAGGGAAGAATCCAGAAGACTCACGGTGCGCAGTGTTGCCAGACCGATCTTCAATTTAAACCGCAGTTAACTAGAAAAACATCAGAAATAGCCTTGCATTACATGAATGTTATGGATCGCTCTCGAGCAATCCAAATATGGGTTTAAACACGAGTTTATCTTCAAAATAACCGCGCTTAAATATGACGGTAAATTCTGGCAACGTTGGCAGTGCGATTTATGTTTCAACTTGGTCCGTCGCGCTTATATGAATCGGCCCTTTTTCCTTTGATCCCGATTTGGAACAGTTGGACGAAGACACTTCGCCACAGTCGCTTATACGCCATCCGCTGACGGATATAAAATTAAATAAAACGCAGTGAGGTTCGCTCGATAAACTACGTAGAAATAACCTGACCAAACGTCCACTACAGAAAGTTTACCAAACGAGAACTCATTCGTCACACCATAATATTTTATCAACATTGCTTCGAAAAAAAATGAAAAATGAATTCAAATATTAAGGCCGCAATGAATTTTACTGCAATGAACTTTACTGAAAGAAAATGATTCCCTATTTCAACAGTTATCGAAGCATTATTCAATTTTGTTTCGAAGTATTTTTGGGGCACAAGTCGCGCAGATTTATCAGAATGATGCTAGATACATTAAAATACATCGAAATTTTTTGAGTTTCATTTGAGAGGACAAGTCGGGGAATCAGAAAAGGAGGACAAAAAAACGGACACATATAAGGAAATAGCACGATCAAAAAGAGACAGAAGCCACGAGGAAAAGACAAGACGAAAGGGAGAAACAAATAAACTGAAGGTACTTAAGACCTAATTGTACTCACAAACTCGAAATAAGAGATTAAAAATTAAGATTAAGGTCAGCATGGATTAGTATATATTTAAGACTTAGGCCCAACGAATCGCCAAACAATTAAGAGTTTAGATTAAGAGATTTGGCCAAGCTGGCAGCGAGGCGAGTATTTTAAGCCACACGGCATGTATTTTGAGTATAATTTTCTCATATAATTTCCTTCCCTTGCGACTGAAAAAGTTGCGTCACAATAAATTTAGGAATCAGCAGAGGCAGCTGCAATCAAAGGCCTTATCAGTGCTCTCTCGCGACAATAAACCCCGCATCCAAAAGATTTGAATTAAGCCAGTTTGCCGGACTAGCGAGGTAAGCCGCAGCTAAAAGAACTGCATAGGCGTGCTTCAAGTAGAATATGTTGATGAAGAGGTAATGACTCCAAAAATACCAAGTATAATTTGATTTTTTTCGCCATGTCTGAATTTGGTTCCGGAAGTAGTAGTTAGTTGTCGTTTTCGGACTTACTTAAATGGTTCGTTGGCGTGCTCCGTCTGTCATAATTACTGAGCAAAGTATCCAATATTTGCAGCTGGTCCAGTTTCGCTCCCCGCCTGCAACAAAACACAAAGCTTCCTGTAAAAATCGTGGCAACAAAGTCTGCCTGCAACAATGTTATGTTTATCATTTTGGCGACATCATAAAAAGTATATAAAGGGACGCGCAGCATACCTCTACATTGTGTTCTTTCTACAAGGTCGCAGGTCTGAGGTCGCGACTTGACCTCAATAGTGTGACAAATAAGTAACAACTTTTCGTTCAAATAGTCACCTTTGCGGCGACTAAGTTATATTAAAACTAAAAGTGTGCTCCTATTAGTGCAAAACTGTCAAGTTTGTTTAAAAAACGATTGTCGATGAAACAAAATCCCTGTTTAAATGAACCCTCATACTTCTCAGAAATGAACGCTACAAAGAGAGAATTACACACCGCGGAGACTGCAATGTGAGCAACCATTCTCACTTCACAAGAAGTGAACACCCTCAACAGCATCCCTCCTTACCCTCAAAAACAAAGTATTTTCGCCTGTCGTTTGCTGAAGAGAAATATTGAAACAGGGTTTTGCTCATTACTCTTTTTTCGCGACAAGCGATATTTGCATAATCCTCGCGACTCGAACAGCGCAAACGAGTACAACAGCATCCTTTGATCTCGGAAAATTAATGTCCCAGACTCTAGTTCCCATTTCGTATCTTGAGCAAATATTTGCCACGTAAGGCCACTTAACGTTTTAGAATGTTTTCATTAGCGTCAAAGGATTTAAATTAAAGTAAACTTTGGCAGCGCAAAAGAAGGAAAAGGAGATGCCTCGTGGAATACATTATGGCCACTAATGTGGTCTGGAATGCCGGAAAGGCGGTGCCCTACGAGCGAATCTGTTTCGGGATGCGCTCCCTAAGTGAAACGTCTCGCCTTGTCTTCTTTAATGACCTTGCACTCTCCGCTGCATTTCCAACCCTTTCTTTTTTTTTAAATCTCCCGCGCGGCCTTGTCTCCGCGACGAAGTGAAAGCGAACTGAGCCCCAGGGCATCCAACTTAAACCCATAACCGCCCAAAGTATTTGGAGTGAAATTTAGCATAAGAGGAAATGGAAGTGTTTTTCCGCATTAATACGCAATTTCAAGCTTTGGAAAATGCCTCAATCATTAAATTTCAAGTTTTCAGGGGGGTGATATATCTTAAATTGTGACAATACTGAACTGAAAAGATCCTCTAAAATAAATTTTTATGTTTGCGAACGGCATCGCTGAGTGGTTGGGGGTTAACCTAACCAATCCTAAAACATCGGTTTTCGTTGTCTGATGCAGCACACTTCTCGACAGCAATCACTGCCACAAGCAGCACAATTGGCGAAAGTCAAAGCGATAGTGACGTGATGTACAAAGCACCTATAATTTTCGCGATTCTACGCCGTTCCGTTCCTCATGTTATGAATGGTACTGGACTAGAGTTGAACACACGTAGGCTTAAATGGAATACGCAATTTCTAGAGCATAGAGTATGACGAAACAGGATAGGGAGCATCTGCTTAGGCATAGGCTGATTCTCTGGAAGAAGTTTTGCGGCTGCTTTTGTTATTCAACGTCGTTCGCGATTTGGCCGGATGGCACTCTCGAGAGCGAAGTCCAAATTGTGGATGCAACACTTGTTTGGTGGCCATTCAAACTTCGCGGGCGTAATGCTCTTTGTCACTGCCTTTTATAACTCGACGAATGCGGGATAAATTACAATATGATATAGAAAAGGCAGAGGCTTGCACGCGTTCACGAAGAGACTTTGACGAACGAGAAAATCACTACAAGTGAAAATTATCGCCTTACGGAACGCTCGCATTCGTACAGGGAGACTATAACGCTCATGCGTAAAATACAAAAGACCTGTCGGGCGTATAAGGTGATTCTTAATAGGGACCAACAACCGAGTTTAAATATCTTTCAGGCGAATAAAAGACACGTTCGAAGAGAAAGAATAACGACCAAAATGCTTGAGAAAGGGAAAACGGTCGGGTAAATAAACAACCCGTGGAGAAATAATATCTCTGTTTGCCGATGGGCTGTTCTCAATTCCTCCTAACAAAAACTACACAAAAGTATTTCCTACAATATCAATGCATTTTTGGTAAATTCACATTTTTTATTTACCTACAAACAATCCTAGTCTGAAAATCAGTTCACAAAATTTTAGACCACAAATCTGTCTTTGTACCCCAAATTAAACGTTTTCTCGCGATGATTATTTGAAGTAACTCGACCGCGAATTCGCAAAGGCTGGACAGCCAAACAAAGGAAACTGTTGTCTGCGAAAAACGTCCATCTTTGCGAATTGATGAAGAAATGCAAAATAGGTCATGATTGATGTGCTGGGGGCCGTCGGTGGGCGGGGATATGGACAGCGACAGCGGGACTGTCGCGACGCGACGCGACGCTTTGCGTTCTGCCCAGCGGGCATTTCTTTGACAGATGCAGGAAATATGGATGCAGGTTACTCAACCAAGACTGCGTTTCGGAGACAAAGCCAATTCCTGATGTAAATTGGCACCCTGCTTTGGCAAGACGGGAAAAAATATCTGGACCAAAGGCCAAAGCTTGCTCGTCATTCTGCTTAATTAAAGATTGTTGTAATCATCCGCGCCGTGATCTAATTTTAGACTCGCCCAAGCCGTTGCTTTTGTAAAAAAAGATAAAGAGTTTACTAAATCATAACACGGAGGAAACTCTCTTTAATTTAATTAAAGGAAGAAAGAAATAAAAAAGACGCGGAGAATCTGCGTAGGCTATACTAGAAATCCGTACCTTACAGTGTAGTACACAATCGGCTGCGGTCGGCGAGTTTGCCGATACTCTAATATGGTTTTTCTTTAGCGATCGCTAGTTTGCAGAATCATCTGAAGTTCAATTATAAATTTATTTGAATGTTCATTAAAATAATATTATTTACAAAAAAAGAACATTCCTAAACAGGCAACAACACAAAAAACTAAAAAAAAACCCTAAAAAAACGATAGCTGTGACTTTACTCTTCGTCCATGAGTATCGACTTGCAGGCTGGAATGTACTCTTATTATTTGACCTCGAATAAAGTAAAGACTCCAAAAACAGATGATGTAAACTGTCAACCATTTAAGCCGCTGGTGAAATACAACCTCAAAATGGCTATCATTACTTCTGATTCTCACTGATTGTGTTAGGGATTTGCCAGAAAATTAAGGAGTCCTTAGGATGTCATGAGGTCCCTTTGTTCAGCATCCTAAGAAAAACCTCTACAATTAATAAAGTAGATACAATTGAGGCAGCTGCTGAGGAGGCGTGTTTCGTGAAACAAAAGCTCCGAATAAAGGGAATGGGATTCGTGTAGCCTCGCACCCGGAGAAAGCGGGAGAAAGCAAAGTATTTAGCAGTCAGGGCAAAATTAAAGGGTTGGCAGTAGCCATGTGTCCCTGTCGTTGACAAGCTGAGTGGAGTGACGCAAAAGGCACGTAACCTAGCTTAACATAACCCGGTTGTAATTCAAAAATATTATCAAAGATTGAACAAAAGCGGATCACAAAGGAGAAAAATTAAAATTTAATACTGTCCAAATATTAAATAAGAAACAAAAACAATGACTCAGAATCGAAATCTTCATGTTAACGAAGCTCTCCATCCAATCAGATAAGTAGAAGGATTAGCCATGTCTACTTTGCAGGGGGCAGCACCCCCCCTTTAGTATCTTGATGATTCATCCAGCGATTGGGAGTAATCGACAATTGAAAGCCCATTAAAAATTCTTACGCTCAATAAACCAAACATATTCGTTACGCTCAATAAACAAACAAACGCGTATAATTTTAACATGAAGATTTCCGTCAGCCGAAATCAACTTTCACACAACAAAAAAAGCTGTATTCATTGTTTCGAATACGGTTTACAAAGTTTCAAGTCTTTTATCATCTAAATCACATTGCTTAGCGTATAAATTAACAGAAAAGCGATACAAAACGAATTCGTTGAAAAGACACAACAGAGGTATGTAAATACTGTATCGATGGTGTAAAGAAAAGCTGTGTTGAAATAACGCGTTCAGATTCGGCAATCAGGCCGGATGCTCAAAAAGAGGATCTACGGCTTCCTTATATTAAAGAAAGCTGTTTTCTCCCCTTCAGGTTTCAGATTTAAGTTTACGAAGTTAGGTAAGGTTAGCGTAAGTGAGGCGCGGGTCAGTTTAGATTATTTAGTGTGAGATGGACAAAAATATGACAAGCAAGCGTGAAGAACGTTTAGGGAAGAAAGTTTTCCTACTTCCTATCCGCGTTGCTTATAAGTTGCTCCGTAGAACTGTGCTGCGAGGTTAATTAGTCTATTGTAGCGAACAAGGGGTGACAGACAGAGTAAGTTATTTAGTTGGCGCCCGCGGAAATGTTGGATTACAAGTGTTTCTTTCTCAAGTCCGACAATGATCTCAAGGAAACAAGGCGTTCGAAAGAGTGCGAGCGAGTGCGAGCAACTGCTTCTGACAGCTACAGGAAAAGGAAAGCAGCGGGAGACTTGCTGGTGTTGCCACTGCTGGCGTCGCGCTTACACTTGTATACATCTGTATCGCTGACTTCGTCAGCCACTTCACCGTCCATTTCAAAGATTGCACTTTTAACCTTTCTTTATCAAGTCGCGAGAGTATGTTAGGCAAGGAGAGAGTATGTGCATGAAATAGTTTACCAAACATGTAGTTGTTTTAGGCGCACGGGTTTTGTGGGAACATCGTTGTATCACGGTTTAGCAACTACTTCGGCAGGGAAGTAGAGGGCAGCACACAAGCTTAAGGCTCGGCCCAACTTGCTGTGAGGATGAGGTGCGACCTGACCCACAACACGGATGGAAAGTTGCCGCCATGCATTCTACATGCAAGCCTAGGGCTCTACCTGAATTGCGGCCTGGGCTGCTTACCGAAACTATCTGATAAAAAAAGCCCCCCAAAAATTGTCTTTAAAATTTCGAAGGTAAGAAGAAATTCCGATTTGCAGGTAGTGTAAGAAGCTCGGGCGAACGATTCGCTGAATGTATTGTGGGTCTACTTTGCGTTCCTGAGGACGAATTCCAGGCGAAGGTGGGTGGCTGCCGGACTCACCCGTGGGGGGGGGGGCGGGGGGCGGTTGCCCCTCAGGTGTCCCCCCGGGTTGCCCCCACGTCGCAATAGAATTCCCTCGGGATATTCAGAAACAAGCTCCAGGATTAAGAAGGGATTTGCAGGAGGTGCCGCAAACCTAGTTCGCCTGAGAAAACGACGCGGCTTATTCTGCCCAAGGCTGGCTTCCCCTCCCCTTCCTGCAAACCTCAATTATTTCAAAACCACATTCTCAAAGAAAACTGAGTATACTCTTAAAACTTTGAGTTTGTGTTCCGCAGAAGCTTCTCAGATTTTCTAAGCGAAGATCTTTAAACGAAAAAATCCCTCATAGAATATTTCAAATTGTGAAGAATTCGTTTTTTACACACAGTGGAGCGGAGCGGGAACGTCAAAGGTGGAATTTTCTACCGCTAACGTTCTACGCAAATATATCCGCGAGAGGAGGGCTGATTCCCTAAAAAATAAAACACAATTTTAAAACATTTATTTTTTTAAAAAAAAGAACGCGTTGACACTAAAAACATCAAAAGCAAAGACCACAAAAATTAGCGAATCTAAGATCTGTTCCTAAAAAATAAACAGGTGTCGGCTTAAAATAAAATGAATGTTTTTTTATTATTCCATTGGGATGAATTTGGAACATAGTTTAAGCTGCAGTTTAAATACGCATTTAACGCATTTTTTGTTCGGGAAGGGGCGACTTTTTAAGATGACTCGTCATTTCTATTTTGTAGCTCACCTAATTTTGTTTCCAGCAAATCGCATTTCAAGACTCGCTTTCTACAGCACTTTTATGTGAGCGAGGGAAACGAGGGAATGGAGGAGGGCGGCGGAGGGGGGAGACGGGGGCGAGGGAGGTTGGGGGGGGGGCTTGAATCCTCGACAAGTTTTCTTTTTCATACCCTGCTGGGATCTTTATTGAAGTTCACAACGGGATAAACAACAGCTGCCTTTTCTGGCTCGTCGGGTCGGACTCAAAAACTCACCTCTTTCATTTTTTACCCAGCGACAAAATAACAAGGTCACTCGTGACCCATATTACACAAAATATACTTTTTATCTTTTGGTCTGTCTTATGAACGTCTTTCTTCATAACCCAGCCCTAAAAATCTCTCGAAATTACAAAATAAAAAAGGCTTTCTGTTAAAACTTCTGCGAAATTGATGTAAAAAAGAGGTTTTCAATTCTTGATAATATCGCTTCCGATCGATCACCTTGTAGCCCCGCAAAAAAAAAACGTCTTCCAAAGCAATTGGAAAAATACTTGAGATTACAAAAAAGAAAAGATTACTTCGTGTTTCCTGTCACAGGCATATCCGTAATCACAGGAAACCTTCCTCCGAAACCGATCGTTTAAATGGTCCGCCTATCAGTGTTTCCACCTGATAACCTGGCGGATCTTGAAAAATCTCATCTCGTTTCCGGCTTAAAGGAAACTTCCGGGCTTTTAATTACGATCTTTATCTGCAAGTTTGTTAAAGTCCCGGTGTGATTTTCCTATGATTGATGGTGTCAAAGCAAGCTTAAGGGCCTGATGCGCTCGAATCCGAAACTAATTAGGGAAACATCTTTGAATGAGGCAAAAAGTTGTGATTGGGTCGAAAAGCATGGCGCCGAGGCAAGGAAGGTGCTTCCGCAGAGGCAACACGGAATGTTGAGCGGGACGCCGCGCCGGCGAGGATAATAACCATGGCTGGTCGGCGCGCCGGCTTTTAAAGGAAACGGCATTACAAAAGGACTAGCTTTAAAGGGTTAGACACGCTTTCCGACGATCAACACAATCCGCTTCATACCAACACAGTTAAAATAATTTTTGTTTTGCAAATAAATTTATAATGATAATGACTTCATGGAAAGCAAAACTCTGTGTTACTCTACGATCATTGATTTTTTTTCGCGGTATTTTATCCAATATTATTGAACGAAGTCCTTTTTTTACTTTTGCCAGGTAGGAAAACGGAAATCACCGCGAAATTAGAAAGGAGAATTCAGCACTAATTCATAGCGGTAGCCCTTTCCCGCGCCCGTCCAACATCTGACCTGGACCACAAAAAAAAAAAAAAAACCGTAAAAAGAGAAAAAGAAGAAAAAAGAAAACCTTGGGCCAAAAAAATGGAGCTCTAATGAGGTCAACAGGTTCGGGAAAACAGGTGAAAAGCCCAGGGTCGTTATCGCAGCCAAATGCTGCAACCGTGATTCAGCAACAAAAAAATAGTGAGTTCCTACTTCTTACAAGCTTTCTCTTGTTTGTTTCCGTACTGCAAAGACTGCGTTACCTCAGAGTAAGATCTGGGATAGATCGATAAGAACGGGTGGGTAGCTGTCATAAGCGCCAAAATCCACAAGCGCCAACGCCGCAAGCGCCAATCCGTAACCGCCAAACGAGAAAAGTCGCAAACGCCAAAGGTCTTAACCGCAATACTACCTAACCTAACTTAACCTAACTTAAGCTAACCTAACTTAATTCCAAAAATTATAGTAAAAAATCTTATAGCCTAACCTAACCTGTATTAGGGTGAGCTATACTAATATCTTGACATTCAGATCTAATCCAACCAAAAAGTTGTGCTATATTTGTTAACCTTCAAGTCTGTAGAGCCAGATCTCCAGAATGGACATATGAGAATAGAATCCGTTGGATAAGGTAGCGACAGCATTCAACGAGAAATACCGCTTGATTGACAAGCAAATTCGCTGACAGCGGTTCAAGGTAAAAAGCAGAGGGCCGCTTGAAGCCAGAACTTTATTTCTTTCAGACAACGCGCGCCTAAGACATAACTAATGCGAATCTAAAAGATAGGTTTCGAAAAAGCTTCAATCATCGCGAGTCAAAGTAGTCGATGAAGTCTCCATTCATACAAAAATAGTTTCAGGTTTTCGAAACCTGTTTTGGGTAAGATGGTAAAACGATTTAATGTCAAGTATTTTGGTTATTTTTTACGATAGACCTATCATACCAATCGAATAAGTTCGACGAGTGCTTTCTATCGATATTTATCGATCGACTTATCTCGAAAATCTACCAAACTAAGCCAGCTATAATTCCTCACACGGCCAAAATACGGATGGAACTAAGTATTACTTCTATCCCCACCATTGTGTCGATGACATACAAACTGATAGTATTGAATGGAGCGGAGACTTGAACAAGAATGAAACTAAAAAAAGAATGTTTCTTCATACTTGAATTCAAAACCAAGTTCAGGAGAATGATCCTATGCATAATTTGCACTCATCTTGATGTGAATAATATTCTCAAAGCCCCTGATTAGGCCTGTACCTAACTCCATTTGAGCTGAAACCGACGCCTTAAGCAAGCCTGAGATGTGTGTTTCAATTATTAATTATTATTCAAAGTGAATCGCCGAAATACGATTGCTGGCAGCCTGCCGCAAAAACCACATCAAAACTTTTAATTAGCATAAGGACAGCTATGCCACGCAAAATATTCGGTTATTGTCAGTGCTTTAAAGTAGTATCCAACTAACAGTTTAAATTAGGAACGCATATGAAAATCTAAAGGCGATTCGCGGGTAAAAATGGTAAAATATGAGGGATTATTCTTTCGCGATTTTTCGTTGGACTTGGCGTGCAGCAAACGCACTGCCCACTGGGCTGCTGAGTACGATTGCGGCTTTGTGCGAAATATTTCTCACCTTTGCGGAGAATGGGCAGCCGCGGCCAAAAGCTGCGGTCAATTCGACTTTTGTTGCATCATCGGCTTGCTTTTATATCCGCAGCGGCGCGGCGGATACAGACACATTATGATTGGGGCAGGCGGATAAGCCGCATCCGAACGCCAGATTAAACCAAGCCAGTTTTCCCTCCCTTGCTCCAGAGCTTGTTAAGGGCAAATTTCCTCACTGTACGGTATAGTGAGGAAGGCATAAACCTGAAGAAGATACTGCCTTTCACTCGAAGCGAAGTTTGATTTGAAAGGAAAAAAAGTGGATTTCATATACAAGTGACATAGTAGACAAGTCGCATTAATAAATTATATCTGTCCGGTGAAAACCCGTAGTTCTTATTTAACGAGGAACTTCGTCCAAATCCTCCAGGAATAATCTTGGGCTAAGCCAGCTGAATGAGTGTTAATTTTTATAGGAAATTCTTCCTTCCCAATCAGGGAGAATGACCCGTTAGGAGATCAATGTTGCACCGGATTTAACATAACTGATGCTTCTCCGGCTGAATCCTTTCATTTAGAGGATAATAAGGTACCTAACTGAACGCATGCACTACCGCCCAGCGATGCCGTTCGGAAACAGAAACATTTATTTCAGAGGATCTTTCCAGTTCAGTATTATCACAGTTTAAAAAATATCATCCCTCTGGAAACCTGAAATTCAATAATTTAGGTATTTTCCAAAGCTTAAAATTGCGTCATTTGAGAGGAAAAAATCCCTCCAATTTATCTTACGCTAAATTTAACTCCAAATACTATGGGATGTTATGGGTTAATTTAAAGTCAAACTGTATTTTACCGCACTTGCTAAAGTTAGGTTCCTTGTTCCTCGCTTCACTTCTTTGTTCGGCTTGGCAGTTAACCTTGGTTTCTAGACACATTGCTTAGTGACGAAAAACGCGATGGCTTTTCTGGTCGCCCACGGCGCCAAAATGTCCTTGGGACGCTGATGAATATGTAAGGATGCAGCTCGGAGCAACCAAAGAATGAAGTATCAGATTTTCGCGTCCTTTTTTCCACAGGAAACTTATCTAAGCAACAATGGAAAGTTAGCAAAGCGATTCTCCTCAACTTCCTTCATTCCCGAAGCAACTGACTCTTTAATCAAGCTTGCCAACTTCGCAGACGAACAGTCCGACAAAAGCGTCCGACAGACAGACGTCGTGTGTGAAGCAGACGGAATGGAGGGATTTTCTCAGATCCCAAACGCCAGCCTCGGCCCCGGCCCCCAAGACTCCCGCCAGGACCCCCAAGGTTGCGGCGCTTCCGGGTGAAACAGGGGCACCAACTTGAGGAAATGAGACGCCATAACCCGGTCATGCAGGCTTTCCGCTTCGACAAACCGATGCGTTGGTACGACTGCACGCCGCGCCCGTCGACTCGCGATTGATTCGCCATTAACAATAGACTACGGAGTCGAAATAAACCGAAGATGCTTTTTAGAGCGAGTACGTGAAAGGCAGGAAGTTGTAGGACAAGAAAACACTTCTGCTAAACGAAAAGCAGAAGTGGTCCTCTCTCACGATTGAAACTCTTGCCCTGCGAATTGGAAAGGTTCGATTCTTGACTTGTGTTCCGTCTTTCGTCACCAAGCCGAACAGGACGATGAACAAGTCACCTAATCTCACGGCTAAGCCTGATGCAGCTTATTCCTCGGATTCAGTTACTGCCGCCGAGAAGTACACGGCAGCGGAGTGAAGCACAAGGCACTCATGAGCGGAGTGACCTAGGTTAACCTCACCTGCTAAGTAGCACATAAAATAACATTCTTGAAGTCAAAGTGACTTTAGCGTCCCTTTAACAAATCCCACCTCACACAATAACATTCCACGCTTAAATTGGCGATGGCTCCCACCGTCTGGAAGGGTAAGGTCACAACAGCACGCACATGAACACCAGGAGTAACCCACATGCTATTCCACGGAATATGTCCTGAAAGTTGCTCTAGACCTGACATTGTGCCCCTGGTGGTAGGCAGCCGGTCTGACACGTCGTGTCACCTTACCGAGTCAACATCGGATTTCTCCTCAGATATGTCATAGATAACGACAGCCTCCACGCTAAAAAAAATCGCCTTTTATCACTGGTTCAGCCGTTTCAACAGAAAAATGACCCATATGAGGCGTAAAACACTGAGCCTCAAAACTGGGACGAGTGAGTTGATTTTCCGTCGCCTCGTAATTTCAACGATCCATTAAGTACAAGGCCTCGAATTTCCGAGATGCGTATCGTATTGGGGACATGTGCAACGCTCAAAAGAATTTTGATTACAAAGCCTAGTTAGCTTACAACTGTGCTGTATTTGAAAACGAAATTCAGGGCGCTTTTTCGTGCGAGCGACAAGATTGTCGACTATACATGGCGAACTAATTTCATTAAATATCATGAAAAGTTATTATCATGCTCTTATGAACTATAGCTTAAGGTTAGGTTAGATTAGGTTAGGTTTAGTTAGATTAGATGACTGCAGGGAAAGGTGGACTAAAGAAAGGCGGCACGAGCGGTCGGGTAAATTTGGGACGTTGGGCTTGTAAGGCGTAGGTCAGTCGAGGGTAACGTTACGATGGTTCATTTCGGGTATATAAATTTTGGGTTCTAGACAAGGTTAGGTAAAGTGGGATTGCGTTTAGGCTAGGATATATCATATTCCATTTCTTTCGAAGCACTTCCCTGTTGGAGACCCTTCTGAATCTGAAGTCTCCTGAAATTCGAGATTCAGAGCAGGTTTCAGAGCATTCTAATACGAGAGGATATCAGAGAAATGAAATCGTTCGCTGAAAAGTCGGGGGCGCGATTCCCCTCTTTTCACTGCATTTTAAGACAGGCAAAGCCATTGCTCACAGATAGCTTTATAAATGAGCGAGAAAAAGAAGAGGAATATGAGAACATGTTTCAATCAAGATGTGCAGTGCTGCGTGGCGCGCAAACTGAAAATGAAGTCTGATTTTGTGGCCGCCATTCTTTCCAGATGAATTTCCCGCTAGAAAGGTATTTCTTCTGAAGGGGGTGGGGGAAGAATACGAGACGCGTCTGGAACCCCCGTCCCCTCCCGCCCCCTCCCCCCACCGAACGTGCGAAACTCAATCACGAGGGGCGAACTCACTGTAAATTTTTCATACCCATCAATAAATAGCAGAAACCTTCGTGTTGGTTAAATTACGACAAATCATTCATACCATCAGTTCCGAGCTCCTTACACAATGTTTAATGAAAAATTTATTCCAGTCCCATCGGCATAAGATAAAAACAATAAGATAAAAACAAAGACATTTGTCGACACAAAGAAAGAAAAAAAAATGGTAGGTTGAAAAACTTTGCCGTTTTGGGGCGCATACCCTAATTGTTTAGAAGTTCTTTTGCAGGACAAGAAAATGGTGATCGTTTTTCGCAGCAATTATTAGTTCCCTTGACCACCGTGAATTTTGGTTCAGGCTAGGGAAAGACAAGCGTTAGCCGCTTTAGCCTGACGATATTTTAGTTCAAGAGGATGGGCTAATCCCCGTCACTGAGCGGTGCAGGGTGAGGGGAAGGGACACTTCCTACAAAATGTAATCCCACTGAGGGATCACCATATGCGTGGTGTCGTAGCTTCCCCTGTTCGCAGTTGATCTAGTGCTGTTTAGCGTGAAACCCAAAAGTGGGCAGGTTAATCGTCGTTAGTTCCCAAAATGCAGTAAGAGTTTTATCAGGGTAGAACACAATGGGTAAAAAATGTTCCATTAAAGAGTGAAGGACTCAAACTCTCTGCAGAAGAAAGAAACTGCAGTTTTTTCTTCATTAGGAGTTTAGGTTTAAACGGCCAGAAGGCTTGCTTGAGTCACGGCGTAATTTTAAATCGTTATGTACATTTTCCAGGCTAGTAAAGTTTAGACAGGTGTATTAATGATATGTCTGTGACGACGATACCGTCAAGGAAGGAACTTACAAAGCTCGCCGCGCACGAAAATATAAACGTGTTTCATTAATGCTGTGCCCAAAGATACAATCTTCGTCCTCCTAGTTTCCGATTCCAAGACTTCCTTTTGATGAAGAAAGAGCCTCCAAAGTTAGAATTTCGCTGCCTTCCGAGTCCCTTATCTCTGTTTGTATTAATCGCCTTTTTGCCGTTTAGAAAACGTTTTGCTGTTTATATTTAGAAGTCATCTCGATTCTGCGCATTTCTCACATATTCTATAGGCTCAATCCACTTCACCACGTAACTTAACCTAAGCTAACCTCATGATAATAAATGCCTAACTACGAAAGTTAGGTTAACCTAAGTTAGGTTAAGTAAATTACAAGTTAGGTTGCCTGAAACTACGATCATCTAGGTGATACAGGATAAAACACGAAAAGTGGAAAAAGCAACCTTAAATTAAAGAGTTCGAACGGTGAATAATCGTTCATCAGGTTCGAAGAGATTTTCTCCTTGGTTATAACTGCATCGACTTGATACAGGAAAAAGTGTGCGTCAGATATGTTGGTTGATTGACCGTTGTAGCGGGTGATATGAGGCCAAAGACTACGGATAGCCGCGCTCTCCGAACGTGAAACCGCAGGTAAGCCCAATCTGACAGATTGCGAGGGATACGATCCTTATGCTTGAATACACTTCGAGTCCACAGACTAACTGATTGAAGATATTCGAGAGGAGCTCAACTCCCGTCAAGTCAAAAGCGGTATCGCCGCCGACTTCGGCAAACTTCGGCAAGCTCCGCCACTCCCGAATGTCACTGCCGAGACTTTTGGATCTAGAGTCGCTAACAGCTGAGATGCGGCACCCAACGGAGACGCACTTCAAATCAAGAGCGGATCAAAACTGCCAACTCATTGTATCTCTTCTTCGCCGTCTTGAGTTCGTCGACAAACTCAGAGAAGCACGGCAAAAGACACGTAACATTTGTTAACAAAACGTAGCAGTCTTATCGAGTTTCCGTACACGATTAAAAGTTGGAAGCGAGCTGTGTTTACGAGTAATCTACTTGGCCAACGTTTCTCGCAAGCATTGACATCACCTCAGAGGTGATACAATTCAGCTGCCAATGAAGAATATCCGCGCATAAGGTGCAGAGACTTGCAGTATCAGCCGCGTTTTACGACCTAAGTCCCATGGAATCATGTCATAGCTAGCAACTTCTCAACGAGTTTCGGCTTACGAATGGATTGCACAAGGCAAACTTGACAACAGATTGGAGAAAAACCAATTTATGGCACGTCTTTTATAGTACTTACCACCACCTAGTTTCTGGGGAAAAGTTAGTTCAACTCACCTGTAAACAAAGGAAAAAAATATTCGATTAGTACTTGGAGAACGACGAGAAATTTGTGCTGAACTTGAAATTAATTGAATTATTCCTGAAGGCCAAGTTGAGGACACCTTGAAGGGGCATCTATTCAATCAGCGGCTGCACAACAATCGGAATGATTGCAACTGATTGTAATAGATCGCAAGCGATTGAATGCGATTGCTAACCGCGATTGCACATAGTTTTTACGCCGATTGCAGAAGTGTCGCCCCTCCGAGGCTAATTCCTCGCTGAGTAAAAAATACTCATTGTTCTAAGGAGGAAAAAAAAATCATTTTTATACCTTACTTTCTGTGTTCAAATCTTATTCTAAACGAAATGGTTAGTTTTTCAATGTAATATCCAAACTTACAATGCGTCTTCGGACTACTACTTTTTAGGAGAGCAGGCCTAACCAGCGAAAAAACTTGTTAGATAAATTTCCGAATGTAAAGAAAAGTCTATGTGAAGCATGGATGCTAACGTATACTTATCGTGTAATTATAGCAAAGCATATTCAACAAATCTTAAAATTTGACCAAACAGTCGTTTGGCTCTGGCATACCAGTCAACTCATCTTCAAAACCATCACACTTGCACAAAACAACGATAAACCTTTCCCATCAAAACTGATTTATGTATACTTTATGCGGCTGGCGCATACCTTAGCAAATCCCGATTCACGTATAGCTACGCTAAAACAGGAAACAAGTTTCAATTGATCCTACATTACTAATCTAAACTTCGAGTTGCACCGATGAAAATGATCTCTATATACTGAGAAGTCCAAGCTCCTAAATAAAAATCAAGAGGATTCCGTGAGTTTTTCTGGTTGATTTCAAGGTCTAGCAGCGGAGCGCTTTACGTTAAAATGACTACCTCGAAAACGAGTGGAGTATGCGCGCTACAACTTGTCAAGAGAGGGATAGCGTAATTTAAAAATAAATTTCATTAACACCTTGTAAAGCGAGGTTGAATGGCCCAATGGGGTCACCAGGGCCTCCACAGGCTGGAAAAAGAAGAAAAGTGGTCCAGTTATGGTTACAAGGTGTGCCTCTTTGACGGGATAAAAGATGGAAGTGCGTTGCGGATATGTAAAAGTACGGATATGAATAGGTAGCAAGCCTTTTAGGACTCGAGTTGCAGTAAGACAAGAACATAAACGCCTTCTTGAAAGTTGATTCTAAGTGGAGGGTTGCTCATCTCAGCGGCCATGGCGACTTCGCACGAACACCGGAAGGGGAGCACAGGAAACAGGAGGGCGAACATAGACTTGAAGAGTTGTACAGGACTGACCTTGATGGACCAGCAGCCATAGACCGATGATTTTTACGGAAAAAATACAGAACACGGACACGCTGACCACTCAGGCACGACGCCTTGTTAGCACCGAGCCCAAACCTACTCAGTAAGTACAAACCTGATTCTTTCAAGGGTGGTAACAAGTCTCCTTAACTCATATTTGCTGCGCCTCTGACAGGAGAACCCAAAGTCTTAAGCGTGCTCTCTGTACGCAACTTAAAGAGCACGCCGCCGTATAGCTATTGCCAAGGCAACACTTTTCAGGCTCGACAACCTGGCTTCCATGACTTATAGGGACATTTAAGGGCCCCAGCAAGAGTAGATATCAAAATATCCAGAGAAATATTCGGTTACTTTGGTCAAGAACGAGAATTTTTAGCGAGAGAGAGTAGTCATTGCTTCTTTGCGTCTTGTTCTCTCTTGGGTGATCGAAGATTTGAGGTCGAAAGGTGGAAGACAAAAATTCCATATCGTAACTCTACGATGATGAACAGGGGAAGTTCCGCGATTACTGCTGAAAAAGTTAGCATGACCAGACCTGATTGGAGAAAGAACGCTCTCATGGATCGAGTCATTAGGTTTATATCGGATGAGAGGGAAAATGAATAATTAGATAAAGCCTGACAAAGAGACCTGATCACTCAGTCATAATGAGAACCGTGGGGACTTCTTTTTTCCGATCAATATTTCTAACTAGCAGGTGACTAGAAGAAAAAAAAGCAAAAAATAAATAAAAAATGACCTCATTACAGCGCTTCCTCCAACTTCCAATGAATTTACATAAGTCATTCAGGGAAGTATTCACTTCACAATATTGTGCCGAAAAAGGCTGCTGGAAAGATTTTCTGACGACTTTAATTCGTTTACTTGTCGGCCTGCCTGATTGTCGTTTGTTGTATCAACAAAATAGAGAACGGCATTTATCACTGTGGGAAACATGTTTATGGTGAATTACGAAGCACTTGGCTTGGCGTTATAATCACATTACGAGATAACTTCAATTTTAATTTCTGATATGATTCTACATCAAAGTCATTGGTTTTCAGTCATGGCCTTCGTAAGTATAACTCTCACGGCGTATTCCTTTTGTATATAATTCAGTGGAAAGTATGTAAGTACTTCTTAGGCTTAGGTAAAGGAATAACGGTTTAACGGCGCTGAACATCTTTCCGCATTGAGGGTCTCTGATAAATAAGATGCGCAAGATGCTACGTTGGATATTGTTCATTGGTTGAGTGCGTTGGTCAAAGTTGAGTGAACCGTCAAGAGCTGCAGACAAGGCGCAGCCTTTGGACGTAAGTTTCTCTGGCAAATGGCTACCAAGTGGGGGTGGCTCAGCTGCCAGGTAATTGGCGTCATTTTTCCGCGCGAGTTAAGCTCTAGTTGCACTTTCCTCGAATGCAAGTGCTCTCCTTCGCGCTAACTTTTTCTTTCTCCGACTTCTGACGGCTCCGCAAGGTATACATTACTCACGCGTATTCAAAATTCTACGAAATCCAACGTTTAATTTGATAAACTGATATAATGAGTGGATTGAACAACCAGCAACAATTAATTTACCATCGCGAGCAGTTTCTCCGCTCGCCAAACTTCTTGTCAGAAATGATTAACTTCACGTTTTGTCATGTTAAAGCCCCAAGTTTAAATTTATTATCCCAAAACACCTCTTAAAGTACTGTGGGTAAGACTAAGCAAGGGAATGGTTTGTGATGAAACATGTCAAATATAAAGTGTCAGAAAAGCTATTTTTCCGCTTTCATAATCGACGTTATTATTATTTTTTTAATATATGCTTGCTACGAAAAGTGGATCACAGAGGTGGAAGCCAAACTAACAATGTGAGAGGGACTGTCTCAATATGTAGTAAGCTCTAATCATATTTTAGTTTCATTAGAAGGAGTAAATAAAGACAGGATTCCAAAAATTGCAAGATGTTTATTTAGGGCGAATAATTTCTCGGAACGCTTAATTCAATTAATACGGCGCGATGTTGGACTGGAATCTTACTTGGAACCGCGAGCTTTTTAATTTTGACCGCAGAAAGTAGGCGAAAAGCCTCAAGGCTTGACAGGCAGACAATCAATTGTGGGGTTTGTGCGTTGCTACTTTTAGCTGGTACAAGACAAGATTATTCTCAGAAGTGAAGAAGCAACAAGGGATTTTAGGGTGGGCCACGTTACCAAGCTGTAAGCACAAGAACCTAACTTAGGGAAACGTATAATTAGGAAAGCATAGGACCGCTTAGGTTAATCTAACTTGAAGTAATCTAACCTAAGTTAAACAAACCTACTCTCACACCATGGGTAATCTAACCTTACACTACCATTAACCTGAATTAATCTAGGGCACACAAAAATAATCCAAGAAAACTTCGATTCCCCAAATTATTTACGCTTAACCTAACGTACAATAAATTAATTTACCTCTAAAATGCATTACAAACCTGCAAAATAACGCGCTCAATTATTTTGTCATTTTGATGCAGAACACAGTGCAGCATGAAATGAACGAAAACGTTGACAGCTCCACAATAGCAGCTGTCAAGAGAGCTGGAGCGCAGCGCAGGACCCCTAGGCGAATGTCCTGCAAGAGGAAATATCAAAGAAGCAGAGCCCCTGACAAGTTGAGCATAGACTACACGCATAGCACCCGTGTGGCGTGCTTGCCTACGCAACACTTTGCAGGCGCTCTGCCTCCTCTCCTAGTTCACTACCATACAGTTTCAAGTTTTCATTTTGAGGCAGTCCTGGTCCGCATCTCGTAACTGAGGACGAGGCCTCAGCGTGAGGTGACTCACTCCTGATATTGCAGCCCAGGTTTGCAAAACCTCTTCATTTCACACAGCAAAGATTGAAATAATTCTCATACTGCACTATTTAATAATAATAAAATAGTCAATTTTCAAAAACGCAATTTCCTCACTCTGCCAATTTAATATAAACGCATTCCCATATTTTTTTAACGATTTTTTTAAAGCAAAAAAAAGATTTGCAATGCAATTGCAAAAATTTGCAATTGCAAAAAATGCAATTAAATGGCTTGCGGATAGCTCTCTGGTCTGGCTTCCGAGAATCAACATGTTTCTAACCAAAGCCAATTAGTGCCTACCTAGATTAGGGTTATTTTTTCCCCGCTCTGTTAAAACAGTTCGAGTTCGGTAGACTAGGTTTGATGTATTGTTTATCTACTCGATTCCATACAAAAATTCTGCCTGGTCAAGTTGAACTAGGTTATTTTACAGGTTTTTAACGAAAAAGTATTCTTTAGATGTTAATCTTCCTCAATAATCGTTTTCAATCAATACATTTGCCATTTAAAAAAATGACGAATTCTCTTTAACAAGATGTGTACAAGGGACGAAGCTTAAAACAAGGATTGAAGATTAGCTCCGCTTGAAACGCGATAGGCTTGCTTACGTGAGTCCTGTTGAGAAGCTAAAGGCTAATTCGTTTTGGGGTTAATAGGGCAGCTAAAGCTTCCCGCCGGCGGCGCACTTGTCGGCAGCGGATTCCGGGCCCTAAGTGAACAACGCCCCAACATATCTTCCCTCATGCGATGTGCCAACATGGGATTATTTTCTTCCACTTAAACACTAACAAGGATCTTCTCGAAATTCTACAAGCGGAAATGAGTTACTTACTGCTTAACCTCGGAAAAAAAATCACCCCGTAATTTAGGCCTATGGGTCCGAGAGTACTCAATATCAAAGGTCGAATTTTGAATGTTTGTGATCAACCTTTTCATCAAGCCCAAACAAAGTAGGCAAATCAATAGTCACCAAGCGTGAATACGATCACTTCTCGGCAAAGTAAGAGGCGCCTAAGCAAGCCGAGTCGGGCTTGGCAACAACCTAAAAGAGCGGCAGAACGAGCTACAAGGCTCTTGCCCTAACCTGACGCGTTTTTATTTTATCCTCAAAATGTAGTTAGGTTGGACAAGGGTGAATTACAAAGAAGGAAAATACCGTTTTTAAACCAGTGTGTGAGATGAAACTTCTTGGCTAAAACGGTATTGGGAGCACGTTTCTACGTTTGTATTATCTTTAGACGACGTATCTCGTTAATTCTTAAATGAAGCACGAGTTTCGTTGCCTTAAGCTACTTTCAAACAAGAACCATTTTTTACTGTGAGTCTGAAGAGTGAACCAAGTTTGTTGTTTGATTGCAACAATCTGTCGTAACTAGCTGACGCTAACTGTAGGCCAAGAATACGGAATGGCAGCTGATTTATCTAATGTCACTTTTGTGTCGAAAGTTTGGTTTTCCAAGAAACTGAAACTTGTTCATGCTATCAATAAAAGTACGGGCGTGGTAAACATTTCTGTTTGGTCTTCGCAAAAAAATATGATTTTTGAAAGGAATGAAGAGATTAGCAGGCGAGATAAGTAATCAATATGACGGATTAGAAATTCGAGCGAAATATTCCGGGCGTCAATTTGTCATCGATGGAAAGACATCTTATTTTGTCACCGAGGTAAAGAAAGTCGACCATTAGCTTGGCAGATTTTTAGCTTTTTCTATCATCTTTGATTTACCTTAAATTACTCGCGCGCTGTTTTCCCTAACATTGCAGGATTTTCCCCTGAATCTGCTTGGTTTATACTTGGCCCAAACAATGGCCTTAAACTAAGCTACAAACTCCTACGAGTCAGCTTATTTTTTTCGCACGTTTGCTTTCGCAAGTAATCTGTTTCGTGCTCACGAACATCCACTACTTACAAGGAAACCGATTTTATCGCGCAAAACAAACTATTATAAAATCTTTAAATGTAATCACCATTTAAATAAATCGCAATGTTTTCTACAAGTTTGAAGTTTTCTGAAGAGTATTAGGAATCGAATTCAATTAGATAATACGCTATTTTAAAATGTCAACATCAAGAATCAGAGTATGTTTACTGAAGGGTATGAACCGAGGAGTATCTGGACATTTGCCCCTGAGGATTTTTGATCTCACTGTACAAGGAAACCTGCCACCGTCTCGGATTTAATTTACCACAATTAATTGAATCATTCGAGACATTTCCGCCCACCGAATCCGTGTATATTGTTTTCCGAAGCAATGGAGCGGGTCTGGTGAACGATGTCCCACCACAGCGAACGCTTCAGCAACGCTTCGGCAACGCTGCCTAAAGCCGCTCAACGCTTAGAATCCGCCTCGCTGGCAAATAACGCCTCCTGGGGGTAATGACATTCTGCAGGTAAGTCCCAAACTCAATCCTCCAGACACGAGGCAATCTTTAATTATTGTCACGGCTTCAGGCAATCAGAAAAAAGTCTTCGGCATTTCTGAAGGCTTTCCTTTTTTTTTTACAAAAATAGCAAAGAAAACCATTTTTTTAAAAATAAGCCATTTTCAAGCTGATCAAATTGTTTTTTGTTATAAATCTTACTTTCCTTCACGGTGAAATTTCACGTTTAATACTGAAAAACACCGTATGATTGCGGAAATGAATAATAAATGGAATATTAAGATGTGTGAAGATATTAAAATATAGAGGAGTACTTTACTGAGTAATGAAAATTTAGCTGCAAGAGTATGAATGGAAAACGTTTGTTCGAAGGGGGGGGGGGGGATCTTGAAACGAAGGATTCCATTCAAGCCTTTGAGACTACGAATGTCTTAACAGCTGTCGTCGGACAAGTCGAGACTTGTTCTGCGAAAGAATGCGGCTCTATTCTCCGGCGGAGAGATCCGTTAATCATGCGGACGAAACCCATTCGTTCTACACAAATAGACAATCATAGTAAACAAAGCACGGCCTACTTGAACCTCGTACTCCCACATAAAAAGTCATAAAAAGTAACAAGCAGGAACTTTAATTTCTGTGGCGATGAGCTTTAGTCAGTAAGCTCCATACACGTGCAAGTTTTAGTGGGCTGCTTCGGGGCTCGGAAGCAATCTTGCCCCAGGTGCAAATTTGTCATTGGGTGACACATTTCACCTGACTGGACTAGCAACAAAAGATCAGATGAAGCACTTCGGCGACGAAGTCATGTGGCGGTTCGCGAGACCTGATCCGCTCCACAATGGATCAAGTGGCCAAAGCTTTTATTATTGCTGGGACAAAACGAGAAAGCTTCTGATTGGCCACCGCTTCACATCTCAGGGTGGCGTTTATCGAATAGAGTCTCCGGTGAATCGATATTGGAACTAGTGTGCTTCACTGAGTCTTACGAACTCGGTCACTTGAACTGTATTTTCATTCTTGATTTTTCTTCTTCTTTTTTAAAAAAAAACGATTTGAGCTGATAAAAAAGCAAGAATGATATTTTGATATGTTGTGATCCTCACTTTAGAAAAGATCATGGATAAAAAAAAACATGAATTTGAACATATGAGCATATGAGTTGTTCATTGTATATTATATATATTTGAATGAATATAAATTGGACATGAACCTTTTTTGAGTAATTCATTTCAAGAATTTCAGGTTTACAAGTTTCAGAGGCGATATTTGTTTTGCTGCTAATTTCAATATGAATGCCTCTTTGTAAGACGGTTTAGAGAGTAGGCCTACCGTGAAGCAGTTAAAAATCTGGTCAAAAACCGGTACGAATGCCAAAGTAACGAATAATACGTAATATGTGGAAGGAAGGAATACAGTTTTCTGAAATATATTTGCTTTTAATGACGAAGGCCGGGTACAACAAAATAGCATAAATTGGCATAGTACCTCTAAACATTCTTTTTGCCTTCAACCTACCGATGTGTGAAAAGCATAACAATCCAAACAAGATTGCCTTTGACCTGTTTTCAAGATCGATGAGTTCCCGCAATATTTTGAGTTTAATTTGAAGGGTAGTTAGTCTGGCGCAAGGTGAGTGCCAGGAACGATAGAGTGGCGCACTGCAGCTCAACTCATGATGACGAAGCACATCCACGCTCCGATAGAAGGATGACATGATGTCATCCTATGGGATGTAATCCTGAGACGTGATCCTGGGATGTCATCCCAGAAGGGATGGGAAAGGAGTGGGCCATGAAGGATGAGGCATCAATCTGATAAACACGTCAGAGGTGGACGAAACTGACGTCACCGTTTTGTCGGAGGAAATGCCGCAATTTTTTTCGGAGGAAATCGTCTCAAGAGGTTGGCCGCGGCGCGGACTATTACCCATGCCAATCTCAAAATGGACCGACTTTGATCACTTCACTTGTTTGCCAGTATTGTGGACAAACGCAGAAAAGAATTACTGTTCCTAGAGCAATTTAATATATATATATATATATATATATATATATA
>Ga0058701_10000459_pt1 | contig 28406 bp, 16 predicted proteins | sample AgamicOrMae_FD_97039 | JGI IMG/M metagenome (GOLD analysis project Ga0058701, IMG submission 97039) | Agave microbial communities from Guanajuato, Mexico - Or.Ma.e | ecosystem: Host-associated > Plants > Phyllosphere > Phylloplane/Leaf | place: Guanajuato, Mexico | collected 2012-06-04 | reverse complement strand
TGCTCTACAATCATCTCACCACCTGTTCTCTCCATCTGGGAAATCAATTAGTCTGGCTGACTAGTATATAAGGAGCGGACTTTCAGCCATCAAATCAGATTGTAATTTCATCTCAACGAGTGTAATACAACTATTGCACCACTTATAAATAAAACTTAGCTCCAAAATTCAACAACTCTATCAAGATCCTACGTTGGATCATTTCGTTCATCTAGGTAGTAACCGATCTCCCCTCTTAGTCAATCTATTTCTTGACACAAATTCTGTCAGTGGCTGTACTGTTCTCGGCAGAGAAATATCACAGAACGCTGCTGCTCGCTCTTTATGCTTTCACCCAGGGCCAATATCCTCATCCTTCCTGGAGCAGCTGCTCGATGATAATTCTTACTCGTCACCCAGGTGGGCTAGAGTTATGCTCTGGGTCTCGAAATGGTCGTCTGAATGTGCTGTAAGTGTCGATATAAATTATAAATCATCTCTGACGCCTTGGTGGAAAGAAACTGTTAAGCTACCTGTCGGTCGAGAGACCCGACGAGCGAGATAAGCGTCTATTTGTGACGCAATCTGGTCTAGTTTCTTCATGGTTGGGCATTCTTCTGCTTCATCAATCACTCTCCGACCAACAGGATCACTCCGAATCTAGTTTGGTTACATCCTAGAGAGTGCCATAGCAGGATCTCCGGAATTTTGGCGACATCATGTCCGTGATCTCCATACTCTATGGAATCGGGATTTTCTGGAAATTCAGCTGCAAACGACCCTTCCGCATAATTCAATCCTGAAGTATCGTAGGAGACAACTCGATGGGCTTCGCAGTCTCGAACGTGCCTCGCCTCCGGGACGTGAAGTTTGCTCTAGAGTCTATAATATTCCTCAGAGTTCTCTCTATCGTCAGGTAATTTGATGTAACGTATAACTCGAACGATACACCAGTTTTGTCGCCTTGTCACTCGACCGTATGCACATCCGAAGAATCTTACAAAGTCTAATAAGGATACTTCCTAAAGGGGATCACATCGTGTTGAAAATTTCGACACCCACGGAGCGAAATTCTCGTCATCGATCTAAATGACAGACAGTGGCTGCACCCGTCGTCGGTTTATGTCACCTATCAAAGCCCCTTTAGACAGTACCAAGACCACCGTAGATACGGAGTGGATTGATCGAGCGGACGATAGCACCAAGTTGGAGGTTGAGGGCGCCAGCGACGTAGTCACGACCGTCGGGAAAGTGCAGAATGTCCTATATGTGCCTCAACTAGGTCAAAACTTGCTCTCGATTTGCTCGGCAGCTTGAGACGCAGTTACACATGTATGTGCTGAGAAAGGAATCGATTTTTACCACAAATGCAACCTCATCTTTTCGGCCAGCTCGGAGCATGATCTCTATCAGATCAAGCTATTACTGGTGAGTGGATATAGGACAGGCAGGGTGAATGCTGCAACCCTCAAGGGTTGGCATGCTCGTTTTTGCTACCTCTCGAACTCTATCATCTAGCATACGAGCAGAAACAATATTGTAAAAGAACCGCATATCGTGGAGAAACAAGATGAGAAGTGTGAAAATAATCATTTCAACAAGTGTAGACACAATCCTTATCTGCTTCGTACCACAGGAACAACGAAACAACCCGGAGCAGTTTTGCACATTGATGCCGCAGGTCTAAGCAACGTCCACAAATTTTCGAGCTCGAGATATCCGGTTTTATGCAGGGATGAAGCCACAAACTACCGTCAAATTGTGTCCGTCCAGAATAAGAGCAGAATATTGAGTAAGGTTTCATTAACAGAACGAAGCTGCAAACTGGTATCAGTGTCTTGAAACTCATGACAGCTTCGAGTTCATGAATCGTGACCTCCAGAACTTCTTGAACAAAAAAGCGATACTTTCGGAACAATCTGCGCGTTATATCGCAGCCCAGAACGGCTCTATAGAAAGGGACATAGGAACCATCAAAGAAGCGGCTCAGAAGATGCCCAACAAATCAGAATTGCTCAAAAACCTTCGGCCTCAAGCTAATGATCGCGCTGTTTATGTCTTGAACAGAACAATTCGTGCATCCGATAGAGGTACTACGCCGTACAGAATGTGGTTCGTGTCAAAGCCAAGCGTAAAAAGAATCTACGAGTATTTGGAGAATTAGGGATCGTCGAAACAGAAGAGCGAAAAGTGTCGAGCACCTGGAATGAAAGTGAAAAGGGAGCTATTTTCGTAGGGTACTCGAACAAATTCAGCACGTACCGGTTTCTGATTGAGGGTGAAATTCACCTCGAATGTGACGCAGTATTCATTGATAAGATGAATACTGGTGAACAGGTTCGGGTTCCTCAAGACATCGATGATGGAATATGGCTCAGCAGTGACATAAACACGGTGTCTTTGGGGTCGAGGGGTGATTGCAGCGATCAACATCAGGAATGATCCGAATAGCGGCTCACCGAGGAATCCAATGATGCAGGAGATTTCTCAGCATCGAATGATCTACAACCTGATGGCAACAACTTCCAAGAGGCTGGGCCCACAAGCCTGAGAACGATCGATCTGGCAGATGTCAACAAAATCGACTTCGCCCGGATCCAGAGACAATTCGTCATTTTATGGACCAGAATGCTAACCAGAGAGAGCCTTACCGACCAAGTAAGAGACACACAAACTAACGACTCTTCGCAATCCCAATTCACAGGACGACGAGCCTATGATCCTCAAGATCAGGATCCCAAGGAAAGCTGGTTAACTTGCACAACTTAGGAAGGAGGCCAAGATCAGGGAACTACTATTGGACAAAGGCGAGAGGACTCAAGTTTGGAGGAGGATCATCGTCAAAGGGATCGTGGACAAGCAATATCGCATGGGCGATATTTTCCGATACAACATCTTATTCGAAGGCTGCTACAACCCAATCTTGGTGAATCGGGACGACCTCAAGAAGTTCAGACTACGAGGGTACCTAACACACATGGAGGACTTCGAAAAGAAAGATACCTATAGGCTGGAGAAAGTCCTTCAGAGGGAGACCACAGGAGCCGACATTTACTACCGCTTCAAGTTCTTCAAGTACCCTCCATCAGACAACTCTGAGGTCAAGGCATCACTGGTGGATGATTTTCAGTGTCTGGAGCAGCTGCGCGCTTCAGATAAATTAATTGGTCGAGGGCTCATCAACAAATCCATAGTGAGAGCCATCCCTTGTCGAAAGCTCATCAATAGACTTGACATCGATAAAGTACAAATAGATTATTTGGTATAACACAAGACACTCCTTTAACTTCTTTTCATTTTCTGGCAGAGGAATTCTTAACAATTGCCGACGACGGGCTTTACGACGGGGTCCCATCAGGACCCGCCACACCTGCGACGAACAGGGGCCATCAGCCCCAGCAATCAGCACCGTCGCTAAGGGTGTCGGTACCAGTCGACCCATTGAGCCGGGAGATCGCAAGTTCTTCTCCTGACGCGCATCCAGAAACAATAGGCCGATACACTGCCCTACGTCTCCTCACTGCTCAGAAGAACCAATGTGATCCAACAGGAGGAACTATTCATGAACGATGGCGAGAAACCCCGAGCTCGCAAGTGGATCGCCGAGTACGAGGAGGCCGCTACTGCCAACGGATGCACTGACCCCGTTAGCATCAAATACTTCCCTGCGTTCCTCAAAGGTGCTGCCAAGGATTGGTATTTCACGTAAGTGCGCTCCGAAAATAACAGGAGCTGGGAGGACATTAGGCGTCTCTTCACCCAGAACTAGCTGGGCGAATCCGATCAACAACAACTCTGGCAGGCCATTGATAACATTCGTCAAAGGCCACGTGAATCGATCAGCAACTTCGTTCCTCGTTTCCGCAGGCTCCTGGCACTGCTTACCCCGGACCTTCCGGAAAACGAGCAATTGCGCGGGATCCGATCCAAGCTCCGTCCAGAGTATTTGCCTCTCCTCGCGTTCTCGAAGATTTCAAACCTGGAGGAGTTCAAGTCTGCCTCCGCATCGAAGCAGGGTTTCAGAAAAAGAGGGAGCCTCAAGACCAGCCCAGACCGGCCACCAGCCACAACCCAAACAGGAACCAACGCCGTCCCGGATTCGTTAGGAGGACCGTGAACAATGTTCAACCATCGCGACCCTCCGCCCCAGCTCGAGGACGCCAGGACGACAACCGTCTTTGCTCTCGCTGCGACCGCACGGGCTACGTGTCCGAGGACTGCTTCGCTGAGCACAAGGAGGATAGGACCCTGATCGGAGAGGCAAGGAAATCCAGTGCTAGGGCTCCGGACACTAGACCGGAGAAAGTCCATCTCAACAAGATGGACTCTTCCCCTGGGCCCTCTGAACCGTCGCCCCGGCCATCCACGAGTCGTGAGGACCCTCCGGAAGTCATCACCTTCCATGAGGCCCGAAACGTTCGCGTGATTGTCAGCAGCGGCCAGCCCATGATCACTCATACCATATCAGTCTATGGCACCGAGGTCGAAGCGCTTATCGATACCAGAGCCTATTCGACTGTAATGGACTCCGAGCTAGCCACCAAGAATGGTTGGAAGATCATCGGCCCCGGCCCCAAACTGGTTGGATCTGGTAACTCACCTTCGTGCGTCGTAGGATCATTCGTAGCCGGGATCAAGAAACGGATTAGACTGAATCACCTATTGCTACCAAATCCTGTTCGAGTGACTCCTCTCCAAGAGATTGCGTGAGGAAGAATATCGATGACGAATCTTCGTCTTCCATCCTCTCAGCGAATACTCAAATACCGTGTAGATTCTTGGAAACGTAATTCGGTCCAGGTACCCCATCGTGTGGCGCTGGTTGACTTTGTAGAGTAGTTTTTGCCGGCTGAACTAGAATGTCTATTCGTCTAACACATTTGTTCAAGAGCATCTTCAAATTCATGATTAGTCTATCCACATTAGCATACATCATCCGTGCTTTCTCGCAAACTAGACTGAGTATAAGGTGCAATCAGCCGCCCCAGAAGAGAGGAAGAAGAGGCAGAGGAACGTCTGGCTGCCCCTGCCGCGCGCGCGCTTGCGAGCGCTTCGCTTACAGGTGCAGTAGGTGCCAAAAGACGGAGTAGCGTGAGCGCGCGACAAGTGTTCGGGGGAAGGCGCTGTGACCCGTTGAGGAAGCGGGATAACGAGTATAAATAATCATGTAGACAGCGAATAACCTGGAATCACTTCTTCCGACCAAAATAAAGCCTTGATCCCCGTTTTTTGCATAACGTGATTCGTTACGTCTGGTGGAGGCACCAGGCAAGGCGAAGTGAGCGAGGGAGGTAGATCAAAGTAGAGAGTTCCGAGCAAGGCTGCTCAAGGAGAGAGAGAGAGAGAGCGTATCGAGGACACCGCGAGAACAAGAGAGGAGATAGAGAGGCGAGGAAGAGCATAGAGTCCGGAGGCGAGGACTCCGAGGTTCAGGAGACACCGATAGACAGAGTTAGCGAAACAGAGCAGCGAGACGCAGCAATCTGGCGCGTGAGAGGGAGGAGAGAATCCGAGACGAAGGAAAATATTAGCCCCTTCACAGGGTTTCAGAGGACATTAACAATGACGCGAGCACGTTCCGAAAGCCTACCAGGTCGTGACAGACCATCAAGCCGGTCCGCGTTCGTAGCTAACGGGGAGCTTGGGCTCAGACGGGACGCTGCGACATCAGCATCACGGCTGGACCTATCGATAAGGAAATTCAACCCAGCGAGTGGTGATGCCCACGAATGGATCAGCGACTACGAGCGAGAAGCCTTGAACTTGGGGTGGAGCGAGGGGCGCCTGAAGATGCACCTATACGACTTCGTAGCCGACGAGGTCAAATGTTGGATAAGGGCTCTGGAGCTGCGGCCACTCCATGAAGACCGATCCTCCACACCCCGTTCTCGACTCGCCTGGGTCGAGCTCGACTGGTATGATGTGAAGGTTCTCTTCATGGACCATTTCTCCACCGACTACAGCCGTCGGGAGAAATGGGAGCGCGTCTTCCGTGAACCTCAGGCTCCAGGACAGCCTTACTACATCTATGTGGATCGCAAGGAGCGAGCTGGGCAGGAGATCGGCATGTCCAAGGAGGAAATCATCAGGGCCATCTGCATGCATCTTTCGCCTGAGTACGCGGAGTTTATTGGGGCGATCAAGTACCACTCGATAAGGGATGTGCTGGAAGCCCTCGAGTATGTGCAAGAGCGGCTAGCTCAGCGGGACAAGGACCGCCCGGAGCAAGACGGGGATCGCGAAGCAAGTCGACCGGCCATCGAGAGGCTGGAGCGTCAGGTGGAGCAGCTTTCCAATCAGCTCCGGGAAGCGCCTCGAGCACCCCAGGAAACGGAGTCGCGACGACTCCGCGAGTGCTTCAACTGCGGAGAAACAAGCCACCTGGCTCGGGACTGTCGTGCCCCTCAGGCTGCACGTGATCAGCACCGGCGACGGGGAGACGGTTGGCAAGCCGAGGCTGAAGTGCCCCGCCCATCCGCGATGCCGCCCACTGGCACCCAACGACCGACATCAGGACCGCGAACGAACGAGCCACGGACAAAGGGCCGTGGAAGCCAAGCAGGTCATGGCGATCGATGGAGGATGCAACCTGCGGCGGGGCGTTTTCAGATAGCACAGCGTGTCGAGACTCTCCCCGACGAGTTCTTGGAGCTCGAGCCTGCGCGAGTGGATGAGGTGAACCGACTCGCCAATTTTAGTCGACCAGAGCCCTCGATCACCCTGGACGTTGAGATCTTTGATGAGGTAGTATCGGGCCAGGTGGCTAGTGGGGCCACTTTCACCTGCTTGGACTACAGGTATTATGATGAGAAGTTGAGCAAACAGTATGACCTACTGGCTAACGACGGGCTTGTGATGCAGGGGGTAGATCGAAAGCCATTCGAGGTAAGAGGAATCATCAAGTTGCCCATCAAATACGGAGACAAGTACGGGGACACGCAGCAGGTCACGGTCCGAGCGGTTGTTCTCGAGAAATTGGCCGCTCGACTATTGCTCGGTCGGGACTTCATGTATAATGTCAATATGATCTTCGACAACGGAGCCCGGAAGATCTATTGCGGCGAACCCAGGGAGCCAGTGGCGGCTGAGGTCCAGCTGGTGAATCCTTCAATCGGCCAACTCCATACCGTGACGGCCACCATGGGAGCTGGCACCATGGAGCCGAATGATATTGGAAAACCGTTAGGCGAAGAGTTGGATTTCCCCAAGCTACTAAAGACACCTCGAGGCTCGCGATCAAGTGGTTCAATTATGAAGATGTCAAAGTGATGGAATGGCCGACTCAAATCCAGGGTTTGAATCCGATAGAACATCTCTGGGCGTATCTGAAAGGTCGATTGAGGTCACATGAAGACACACGAAGAGGCGTTCTAGAACTTACAAGGGATGCTCATGAAGTGAGAGAGCCGAAAAAATCTCTCAACGTTTCAGCGAATCTATGCTCATCAGCAGTCACCTCTCGACCAAAAACTGATGGTTCTTGAATCCCGAATTTTTGTGACAGCAAAAATACAATTACACTTGGATCCACACCCATATTCGGAAGAATAGATTTCTAATTATGTACGTTCTGTCATTAAGTCGCTCTTGCTCTTATTTGAAGGAGAGAATGGCATTTTCTCCATCCAGAAATCAAAAATCACGGATTAACGTGTGCAACTCTCGAACTGTTTTTATCCTGAAATTCTGGGAACGCAGACAAAGCCGCCGACAGGTATTGATTTTAGCGCGTGCTCTTCACGAATAAATAAGATTTGAATCTGTTTGGCGCTCACACTTCATGAATGTCCCTTGTTAGGTAAAGAGTAAAAGAAAAGTGGATAAGAATCCAGGGCCCAAAAATGCCATTATCTATTTGAGTCAATGCCAAGAAGAATTACAGGGTGCGCATTAAAGACCGAGAATCGGGCATATGGGTGTATTCAAATGATTCGAAAACTTTTTATTCTTTCAGATATCGTCCTTATTGTTCGAGAACACGTTCCATTTTGTCTCTTAACTGAACGATTCCCTATCGAGAAAAGTCGGGCGTTTGTGAGCGGAAGTAACCCCTGACGTTCCGACCTAGCTACTCTTGTGAGCAACTTATGCACCCCCTCAGGGAATTTTTCCGGCCTCGAAACAAATAATAGTCACTGGGTGCAAGATCGGGTGAATATGGGAGATGGTCAAGAGTTTGTAGCCCTAGATCTCCAAGTATATGGGCTACTGCTTGGGTCTTGTGGCAGAGCGCATTATCTTGTAGCAGGGGCACACCACGCCTCAGTTTCTCTGGCCTAAGTTCCTCCAAACTTCGCTTTGATCTCACCGGCATCTCTGCGTAGATGGCTCCGGTGAGACCCCTGTTAGATCATTTTGAAATTAACCTATTGTTGTTAGAGAGAGAGAAAGTCAGGAATTGTAGGTGTGTAGAGATGGTATTGTATTGGATGGACATGAATAAGTTCTACACACAGGGTGGATGTTTGAATGTCCCCAGGACCTACTGAGAGTTTATTAGATGTTACTCGTTCTACGTCTGGTTGGAAATGCTCGTGGTTCTTTTGAACTTGCGCAGAGCCTTTCGACTCGAATCGATTGGTTTTCTGGCGGTCAGTTAGTTTTCTTGTCTCAGTCGAGGTTTTGATTTCAAAGAGATGACATCAAAAATGGAAAGCCGGAAAGGTTTAAAAACCAAGTTCGTCTTTGCTGAGGATTCGTGCGGTTGCAGGATGTGTTTTGAGTGTGGGCAGTACAGCCTGAGAGAAAGGGAGTGCCTCGCATGTCAGTCGATGGTTTCGCGCACTCCTCAGATTCGGGCCCGTGACTTGGACAACTGCCCAATATGCTTGAGCGCACCAGTGGATCCCTAACAAACACGGGGCGATCACGTGTTTTGTAGGGATTGCTACCAGAGATGGGAACAGGTCAATGCCACTTGCCCAGTTTGCAGGACGGCCTTGGACCTCTAGGATATCCAAGACTTGATAGAATATCAGAGAAATGGGAACAAGGAGTATTGCCTCGTCCACTGGACAACCGGAGAAGAAACCTGGGAGAACCCCTCTGACTGGAGCTAGAATTGAACTATTCGAGATGGATACGACTCTGGTTGGCCCAGAAACCGCCATCGACTTCCGGCGATCGGTTGCGAGTCTTGGCAATCCTGGGGCTCTTTCCTCCGCCATCCGCCACCAAGAGGCACTTTGCTGTGTGTGCGGCATCTCGTAAGAGATCCAGGTCTCATCAACTATAACCATCTTGATGCCAAGCGAGACCAACAATGTGCCCAGCGATTGAGGGAATTGCGCGCATGGTCAATTCTGACTGACTTCTGGCGCTCGGACAGCTCGTGTGGAACCCATCGAGCAAGTATTTTTTCATCCCCAAGTGCTGATGCAACAGGTTTATCTTAGTCCGCTGGGCAAGTTGCAACTCTCCTGCGAAGCTTCGCACAGGGATCGACCGATTCTCTGCCACCAGCTTACGAGGTTGGTCGATCTTGTGCTAGGTAGCCGCTTCCGGTGGCCTTCCAGTCCTTGCCCGGTTTGCGAGATCCGTTCGTCAAAAACGGAACTCTTGGCACCACCGTGCCTCAGTAGGGTACGAAGCAGCTCTGTGGGCATGAACTTGCTGAAGACCCGGGTAAGTATCCTTAGCAGACCTGCGTTGAGGTGCTTGGTGGAAAATGATACCACGAAAGTCTCTTAAATCCAAATTAAAATTATTTATTTTCAATTATCTGGTGCAAAAAATCAGACACAGAACGCGATGCCGAACTAAAAACAGAGCGAAGCAGACGAGATTGCTGCGAAAAAATTGAAATCATTGCAGTATCCTTACTCTTCATTGCGCACCCTGTAATGCTGTCATAAAGTCACGGGGGGGAGGGGGGTGGTTTAACGAGATACTAAGCTGTCATAACTGCTGTCCATAGAGCGACCAAAGAATCGGCCACATGCAGTCCGATTGAGGAGAAACTCAATCAATAAGTTAGAGAAGCGAGGAATGAGGCTATATGAGCGCGCTGCAGGTGTACAGTCAAAAAATATTCCAAAATAAACTCATATGAACCTGTTAGGCCAACAAATGAATTATTCTTGTGGCCAATTGTGACAGGCTGTGTATATATTTTAAACTTCCCTCGTGAGATAGCGCTCTAGCACCACAGAAGCTGGGTTCGGAATTGGATGTGCTGAAGAATATCGAAAGGTTCGAAACTTTAGTCAAGCGTGAGTGAAAGTTTGTTTCTGAAGTTTTTATTTTTCTTCTCGACGTGATCATTGGAACTTTCCACCCACTTCGACTCTGGCAAAATCTATTAGCTTTGTGCTGCCTCATCTCCTGCCACTCATCTCGACCAATTGCAATTCTGATTTTAAGGCATACAGCACACTAGGTGGTGCGGCTGGCTAGTCGCTCAAGGTCCACCACGAGCTCTATCAATGTGGTAGGGTTTGCCTCCATATCTGACCCATTCAGCCTCGAAATCCTCAGCCAAGATCTCGGCCCCCCTTTTCGAGGTGAGGCGGGTTTCGCTTAGGGATAGCTCGCACATATCCATGTCGTGCTCGCCGGCGACCAAGAGGATCGGCTCGCGGCCTGGATGCAACTCTAGCTGGCGGGCGATCCACTGTCCATCGAAATGGGCAAACCACCAACCTCTCTGGCTGATCCCATCCGCTGCCCGTGTTGAGGAGCCCGGTTTGACAAAGGGGATCCGGAAGAAGCGGTGCCGACTTCCGGCTTGGTGGTTGAAGCCGAGCTCCGAGTCGTTGGGTGAGCCTGTGGCTGCTGCTAGTACACTATTTGGAGCTCGCGTTTGTCCTGCTGACAGCTGAGAGCCACCTTTGGTTCCCGAATTCAGAGCCCTCCAGGCGTGGTACACTTTCAGTCGCCGATGGAACTCCCTCTTGCAGGCCTCCAGGAGCTCCAGATCACAGGAGGTGTTGATGGTGTCTCGTAGATCAGAGTACTTCCATTTGGTGAGGTCGAATCGATGATTCAGGCTCGGATCATTGGCTAGATTTTCGCTCGGCGCCAGCGGCCTTGATCCTATGTGAGTAGGGCGGTAGATTGTGTGGCCATCGTTTCCGAGACGCATGGCCAGTTCGCGGTCCCTATTTTCTTGGTCCTCCTCGGAGCTGACCTTGAGGATTCGCATGTGATCTTGCTGGTTTGGCGACAACTTGATGGAGTTTGTGCCCAAACTTGACAGATTATTCGACTTTTGCATCGCATAACTGTTATTATTGCGTGCTATGCTAAGCTCCTGTTTCTCAGCATTTTTCCGTCTCATCTCCATCTCCTGTCTTTGCAGCTTCAGTTGCTCCTCCTTTTGTCTGGCAATCTCCTCCTGTTCGCGTCGAAGACGTTCCTCTGAAACTTGGCGCTCGAGTTCGGCAAGCTCTCTTTGCTTAGCCAATAATTTGTCGCTTATTGAGCGCACCAAGAGGTCACGCTTGGTTCTGATTTTATCCAGCTTCTGTTCACTCTCTTTTTTTGCCTCATTGATCTGGTCCTGTGAGCTCAATTGTTTACCATCTTGGCCGCAGATAACTTGTTGAATCCTAATCCTCGTTTCACACACAAATTCCTCCACCTCGTCGCGAAGAATGCGACTCTCTTCGTCCAACTTCTGACTAATCTCACTCGTCTTACTTTGCTTGCTCAACTTTTCCCTGGTTATCTGTTCGAAGTCCCTCAAGCTCGACTCAATCTGTTTTGCCTTCCTGATGTTGTCCAATCTGAACCTGACCTGTCTGGACACCAAGGCAGCGCGCCAGTGTTTCTGCAAGTTGATTATCTGCTCTCGCCTGTAGATTATCTTGTTGGCCAACTTTATGACAGACAAACTACAGTATTGGATCTTCCTCCAACGCTGTCGCAACAACCATTTTGAAACACGACCGACCAGCTCGGCCATATGCTTTTCATCGCTTGTCCTTATGATTTCGTCGAATTCGGCAAATTTCGATGGCTTGAAAAACACCTTCGACGAGCCAAATCTAAAGTCTTCGTCATTCAAACCAATTGCCTTGAACAGAGCTCGACAGAATAGGTGGGAATCTAATCGAACCAACTTGGGTGGCAACAGGTGTGCGTAAGCTTGATAAAGATTGTTGAAAGACAATCTCGATGGATAGCCCTGTTGCATGAGCTTCAAGACGGAGTCCATTCCAGAGCAGTGCAATTGTGACAATATTTGTCCGCCCTCGAATTTGTGGGCCACCATTTCGCTGTTCGGCTTGATGCATCTAATAAAATGAGATCCTGTCGATTGGAGCTTGCTCATAAGCTCGCCTAATTGAGATCTAAATGTTGAGGCAACACTGATGAAGTTCAACTTGTTGCTCGAATGCGAGCCGGCCGCCGACTGGAAACTAATTGTCTGGGGACGTTGCTCGTTTTGTTGGGCCATTTCTTGGCAGAAGAGCTCCCTCATGAGCGGATTCTCAGCTTCAACCATCAGAACCTTCAATGAGGTGTGCAAGGCATCGTTGTTCTTCTCAATGAACGATTGGGTTTCGTAACAAACTGCTCCGGCAAAATGTCTTATCAGGAAACCCTCATCATCGCGAAGCTCTCGGTGAGCCCTAAGCTTGCTAGTCCGTGGCAGTCCTAATCTGAAATGGTCCTTGTTGGCTTGGTGGACACTTTGTGTGAAATGTTGAGCATTTGGCTTTGGGAGGCGAGACTCTTCGTCGAGTAGATCGAACATTCCAGTGGCCTTGCATTCGAACAGATTGATGCAATCCTGGTTGTCGATAAACTCGACGCGTGGCAAATTTAGCCCCTCAGCTTCATAGATATTTTGCTCCTCCTTGAGTATCCTTTCATTGAAAAATTGTTGCAATTTTTCGTTGCAAAAGTTGATGAGAAACTGCTCGAAACTATTGTGCTGGAAGTATTCAAAACCGGCCACATCCAGAACTCCAATATAATATGGACAAGAGTCGGCCGCAAATGGGATGGACTTGTTGACAATTTTGGTGACAATATAATCAAACAACTTGCTGTAGATTGCCTTCGCCAAAGCATCACGAGCCGCCTGAGCCTGGCCAACACTCAACTGGACCATGTAAACGGTGCCCTTGTGTCCACCACGCGCGGTCGACATTATCCTACTGACCAGCGCTTGTTTCAAGAGATCAAAATCAAGACCCAACAGACGAGAGACAGTTTTGAGCGAATTCTCTGCCTGCTCGTTTGAGATCCTACAACCGTCTCGATTGTCGTCCGGATCATCTGGACAGAAGGAAACGTTGCCCAGATGCAAGACGGCCGCAACGATTGAGTAGATGTTGAATTTTTCCCCATCGCTGAGGGAGAAATTTGTTAAAGCTCTATCAGTTTGTTGATAACAAAGGACATCGTCTATTAGCTGATCTTGTATTGCACCATGTTTCTTGTGAGAGGAGGATTTCCTCTGGCCAGCAACTTGTTGATCGATCTCTTTGGTGGAGCAAAAGTATCGAGTGCAACCGCCGTTGAGATAGTGGAAATAATCTGGAGAGTTGAGCTCTAGTTGTTGCCACAGATTTTCCGGTAAGCAAGCGCACAGTTGGTAGAAGATGTGATAATTTCTCTCGCCCTCCGATTGGGTGCATATGCGAGACTTTTCCAACAAGTAGTGATGGAAGAGACCACCCGTGACTTGGAACTTGTGCGAATAGTGGACTTCAATGAATTTGCCAAATCTGGAACTGTTGTTGTTGCGAATCGTTTTCGCATTGCCAAATGCTTCGAGAATTGGATTTGCATCCAGGATCAACTTCTCGAGCCTTCCAGACTGAGATCCGCTCAAGCAGAGGTACCTGAGCACATACTTTTGTGACTCGGTTTTTCCTGTTAACAATTCAAATGGAATGGAAGTATCATTAGCGAATGGTTCGAGCTAGATGTAGAGGTTGGAGCACCAGAGGGAAGACCTATCCAATCAGATTACAAGCATGTAGGTGTAATTGAGTGCCTGGAGTTCTTTTCTGGTGGGCGAGAAAATGATCCTCTCCTCTGGCTTGCACTTATGAGAGCAAAAGTACTCAGACAAGCGCATTGTTGCTCATCCTGTGGGTAGAGGCTTAGATTATGGAGTAGAAACATTGATAATGGAGAGACGCTTGAGTGAGAAAGTGGAGTTTGCGTGGCCGAATTGGCATGAAAATTGCCAACTCGGCTCTTTCTTAGATGGTGAACCTTCACGATTGCATTGAGCTTGATATCACTTGGAGGCACGCGACGACGTAATGGTGAGCATAAATGTTATTTCGCTCACTTTACATATTCCTGACACCAATGCGGGGACAAGATAATTTTGACACTCGGCCGAGAAAGGCCACTTGGTCTGCTTTTGAGTCGGTGAGCACGAACAATTTGTTCAGGGCCTTAGTTCATGTCCGGCAAATGTGTGGGAAGAAGCCTAGGCTGAGATTGTTAAGCGAGTGCGGAAAGCTCGACGCGCCCGAGGAAAGAAGCAGAGCAGCTTGAATCTCTCATCTGGTCTCTTTCTTTCTCATAATCAACTGAACCCTCCCAGGGCCTTGTTACTGCTACGAACTCCTGTCGGAACAAGGAGAGACTGAGACCCGGACAGCCAAAGGATTCGCTGATGGGAGCAAGAGCATCTAGATAAGATCAAAACATTACAGTTAGTTTGGGATTCAACTAGGCTATGCATCATGCGCAGCCCGAGTTGCACCCAGCAGTTTAGATCTACTCAAACAAGTGGACAGAGTAGATTCGAAACTGCAGTCCATTTTGCTGCCTCGGCAACAATGGTCTAGCTCGAGGCCGAGCGCGCCCACTTTTGCAAACTCCTTGTCTAGTGCACGGGGAGGCAGCTTTGAGTTCTTGTTTTTTATCACCAACTCGAAGCTAGTGGAAAATGAATGAGAAATTAGGAAAATTTATGTGCCAGCGAAAGAAGTTCCAGCAACTAGTCAGCAAGTATAGGAGGATGGAGAGCTGGTCATCTCCTCGGAACCTTCATTGTGCTGAGCAATAGGACTGATCAATTCGAGTTCTTGGAGGGTAGCTCTCTCTCTCTCTCTCTCTCTCTCTCTCTCTCTCTCTCTCTCTGGGTGGCGCTATTTGCTTGTCTTTCAAGCTCTTATTTATTTTATTTCATTTGCTTCCTCAGTGGTGCGCGTGAATAAAATCGACAATAAGCAGCCGGAGGGATTCTAATCCAAAACTTGTTGCCGTCGAGAAACTCAGGGCAATTTGTGCATTCTGAAGAGCCCGGTGGAAATATTTTGCGCATGAAATACACACAATTCACATAACTCATTCACTGCCAAATTGGGCAGCTCGCCGGAGGAGAACTACCATTGTGGTAGTGGGAGCTCATTTTGTTGCCGGCTCATGCAGCTGAAAGAATGGGAGTTCCTCTTGAGTGTCTGTAAAAATAGAATAGCCCAACACTGAGAACAGATGTTTTCTTGGCCGACTTTCAATCTGCAGACTGCTCTCACCAGTGTTTCTGTAAGGGAACAAGATTGAGTGTACACCTTTCTTTTGTTTTGTCCGCTTTCTTTCCGTCTCTTGGCTCGATTTTGGCCCGACCAGCAAACTAGCACCGCAGCTAAGGGACAACAATAACAAATTGCCTTGCCATCTGCAGCTCCAATTGAGAGGCGAAAAGGAGAAGGAGGAGGAGGGCCCTAGAATTTGGACGAGAAAAGGAGAGAAAAATAATGGGAGAGCTTTTTTCACTCTTGTGACCCAATTGAGCAGTTTCAATACGACCATCTGCAACACATTGAAGCTCCTCTGTTGGCCCGGGTTGTATTTGGCTCGCTGAGTTTGCTAGTCAGTTCAACTTTTGCCGGCCAAAACGATCGAGAGCGGCTCAAATTTAGCCGATCAATAAAAGAATAGCGCAATCTAAACGTGGCGGCTGCCCACAAGCACTCGCCTGCTACTGTTGGCAACCGGTTGGGCGTGAGCCGTTTCCATAAGTCACGCAACTCAATGGCGACCAATTGAGGAAAATCTCTTCCACCATCAATGGAGATTGTCTGATTTTTTCCACTCCACACCTAACAACTGGTTAGGTGCCTTTTCCCTTGCCTTCATCGGGCAACATCACGCATGAGTCAGTTTGTCTGGGTTCGATGTACGCTAATGAGAGCCAAAGACAGAGACAGACATAGAGAGAGACAGAGAGAGAGAGAGGTGGATAGAGAAACCAGGCAAATACTTACCAGCACCACTCTCGCCACTTATTATGATTGACTGGCTCTGCTTGAAAGCTTTCATCTCCCTAAAAGCCTTGTCGGCTGGATGAACGAGGCAAAGGTGGTTTTTGTTCCAATTGAAGTTTTTTTTGCAGGTTTATTCAATATGGAATCATTCATTAGCTATTGAGGATCATTAAAAAGGCTTCTTAAGGCAATGATTCGGAAACTTTATGCTCCACGTTTGCCTCTAAATATCTGGCGAACTTTTCTATGACTCTTACCTATTGCATAAACATGTGGCGGCAAGGTTCCAAGGGACTTCCCTTGGTATCTTGCGATTGCATCAGAGGAATGTAAGTGGGGAATCTGAAAATAGGGATTGGCAGCGATAAGGATGTGCGCCACATAAGTATAAATTTTATCACGGTGAAATCGTAATCTAACATTCTCTAATAACGCAGCCTCGTTCAACTGAATGAGCGCACAACTATCATCCACATCATCACATAACTGGAATTGACGCTTAATTGTCAAATCTTTCAGACCCTTTTCGTCAAAATTATCGTACGGATAGACTTGCTTGTAGGCGAACTCTTGGTGCTGTTTCTTCTCATTATCACTTGAGATTTCGTACTCAATGCTTGAGGCTGATGGCCAGGCGATCGGTTCTACTGTCACCTTTGTCTGTTTGATATCTATCAATCTTCCGATTGCAAACCCGTGCTTTGGGCTCGGAAACCAGACGAGCTTCTTGCCGTTAGCATCAACCATCTTGACGACAACCTTGAGCCTCACTTTACCATGAATGTTGCCCTCTTGGTTGTGATTAACGTGTGGAATTTGCCGCACTTCCTTTTCGCCTCAAAGTCCGCACGGATGAAAATCAACAAAACAACACACTGTTGCTGTCCTTGGTCCGATCCGTGACTGTGTCTGGAACTGTCGCCGACACGCAGCCCTCCACAGACTTATCATCAACAATAAGGCTCGTCTGGACAGTCCACTCGTACACAGACTGCAAATCTCCAAACCTTAAAACTGCCGGTAGCCTTTTGAAGAGCTCCCAATGGGTCTCGCTTGTTGCTTGCTGCTGTTGTCACTCTTAGTTTTGGCCTTGATGACGCAACGATGCAACAGCTGCTGCAAAGGAGGCGCGGATTGCAGCCAGCCGCTTTCGGGCCAATGACTTGACGCTTCAGATGGGCTGCAAGACTAATGTTGATGAATTCAGCAGCAGTCTCCCTCTCTGCCTGTTACTCTGGCCGAGCCCTAAGCTCACCCTCGCTCCTCACTTGGTCGACTAACGCTACCACTGGATGGCCACATGAGTGAAAATTGCATCCCCTGCTGAAACTTTTGAAGCTTTTTTCAGATGCCTTCGGGCCAAGTTAACTGAATATTTGCTTTCAAGCTCACGCCCGATCTCTCGACAACTGTTGGTTCCTCGTGGCGGGCAAGCAGCAAGCTGCCTGCCAGACTGGCAACTACGCTCGTCCGATTTTGTCTGTTTTTCTTTTAGTTTGAAAGCCAAGTGCTCTCTTCGCCACAGAGCTCCTCCTAAAAGTGCTCAATCTAAAGCAAGCAACAATACTGGTCACAAAGAATCATTCTCAGATTCAGGCCTGCGCACTGAGTACAATGCCCAAAGACCTGCCCCCTGCTCATTGTCCGCCTTCCACCACCACCACCACCGCCTGTCTATGCTGCATTCTCCTCCCTAGTTCTAGGACTCCTCTACTACTACCCAGACCAACACTGAAGGCCTGATATTGTTCTGTCCTATTGTGCAATCGTGTATCATTGTAATCTAGTTGCCCTTCTCAAGTCTAAAACTACCTGAAAGTGTCTCCCAGTCGTAGATGGGGAAACAATCTTCAGCTAGGTCACAACAGGTTCTGCTTGAAAGTAGAAACTCAGGAAGCCAGTTTAGCAAACTCTTAGTTCTGGCACTCGTTACGCTTGAATATATCACTGTCCAATGCAGAGAAGCTAGAGTATTCACTTGAGCCAGGAAGTGAACATTTGAACGAGGGGACCACTTTGGGAGAGAAAGATTTTACGAGAAAGATTAGTTCCATACATTTGAGTATTTGAAAGTGAAGGGGATGTCTAGTTTGGATTTTGTGATATGCTCACAGAGAAACGATTTATTCGTTGAGTCGAAGATTTGCAATCATTTCCGAAACAAGAGAGACCATTTGATGAAGCTTGAGTTTGACAACTTGTTACTTGTTAGCAGACAATTTGATACTTATAGAATCGATCACAAATTAGATAAATATGGAATCCTAATACTTTTCGGAATAACCGGACGATTGATTTGATGGGGAAATGGAGAGAAAAATGATGATATCCGAGAAGGCTTCCCTTTCCACAAGAGAACACATGCGAGTTAAGTCCTGATTGGAAAATTGCGTGCCCTTCTTACCGTGAAATATCCTGCAAAACAGTTCCGAAATATTCCGTAACGGTTCGTTGTTTAGAGAGTGGAGATTCTGAAGTCCGCTTCAAGGATCGCTGTCACCAAGAGTGGACATGAAACTTCTCGAAAGATTCGCTAGGAGGCATCTATACTTGTCCATAAACAGCTTGTTATAAATGTTGATTCAATCCGCCAACATCACCACGAATGAATGTCTCTCCATTACTGTACAGTGCAGAGTGTGTCAATTAGGAAATTTGCTTAGACCTACTTCAGGGATTTTAATTTAGAATACAATTGATCATCGTTGGAGGATTCATGGATCAAAGAATCTTCGTGTCAATAATAGTGTGGAATTGTTCGAAGGCCTGCTTCAATGACGATTTTAGAGGCAAATAGTAATCTTGTCGGAGTTTTGATGAGAATGAATCCAGATTCAATCTTTTTACCAGCAATGAAATTGAACCTGGACGGTCTGAATCATCCATGAGCAGGATGATAAAAAATATTGCGGCTAATAGAATGATCAAAATCACACTGGCCCTCAAAAAGTCGTTGCTTATTTGATCCGTATCCATAAAAACTTGACTACCTCTACGGATTGCATTGCCCGATGCAAGATCATCTGTCTTGGTGGTGAGAGTTGATCTGCGAATGAAATTAGTCGATTTTGGAGAATCCTTTGTGGACTGTTCATCCAGACGACCACTAGCCCTCTTTCCGCTTTCAAATGCTCCGTTTGTAGCGATTATATCCTCTTCCTCTTCGCAAAATCTATCCATACTTGCCGGTAGGGTTTTATTCAGGCAATTAGATTCATATAAATTGTTTGAGTTGGACAGAGTTTTAGAGGAGGCGTGGAACCCTTGCCATAAATTATCGTCATTTGATTTCACCATCAAGGAGCGACTACGTTTAACCCCATTGGAGCGCATCTCGTCATGGTGTTCACGCAATAGATCCTTCTCTACCCGACCAACATACTTGAGCTTATGAGATTTCTTAAAAAATCCGCCTGTGTTTGCAATAATTGGCGAATCGGGACCTGTTTCCAGAGTGAAAAAATATTTATGCTCGGTGGAGATTTTCCAAAAATTATGAGCATGGTCTTGAGATGGACATCTGAAAGCGAATATAGAGCGCATCTTGACGTTTTTATCATTCTTTCTCTGGAGCTTACAGCAGTATATTACTACTAGTTTGTTGTCTACAGTTATACGCTCTATCTCTTCCCAACTGAATAAGTTTGTCATCTTTGAGTCCTGGAAAGTGGCGATACCTCGATGGTTGACCCCAATCAGGAAATGCTTATGAGAACCGCCCTCTTTCACCGGGTAAGGATCCACACCGTAAGTGTCTAATAGAGAGGCTTTTTTTAGGAAATTCAGCTCTGCTTCGGCTGGTCGTAGGCCCAAGAAGTCCTCATTTTGGTGCAACCTTATCGAATCCAATTCTATTTCCTCCGTTTGGTTAGGTACAAACTTGAATTGTGATACATAATTATGATTGGGTTGGCTCGTATCCGGACTAGATTGAGCATCACCCAGTTCGGACTGCAACACACACGCTATGAGATATGACAAAGTCTCTTGTGAATCTGCTCTCAACCTGCCCTCTAGAAGATCTGCCCTCAGTTGGAGATATAAGTAATATCTTGTCGATTCGTTAGCTAACAACGCTGGCTCGGCGGGATAGTATTTGAACCTCAATACGAGGATTACATTTGAGATTCCTTTGGTTTGTTTATAGATGGATTTGTTCAAGTCAAGCCATTCTATGTGGTCATAAATCTTGAGGCCGTAATAGTCTTTGTCAAGAAGATCAATAGTCTTTGCGACATCGTCGAGAATATCTTGTCCCGTTGTACTACTGGTGTAGCTGACTTCGATTTCCTCTCCAGGCACTAATAGTTGGACCCGACAGCTAAGTCTCTGGCCGATGGCTTTCTTGTTGGATAGACGAAACATGTTATGGATCCGTCGAAACACGATGTTGTGAATATTTCGTCTCGCAACCGTGAGTGAAACTCGGTTTTCATGAAGGATGTTCCGTTACTATCTAGAATGGACTCAACAACTGTCTCTACATCCACCATCATCAAAATCGGGAGAAATATGAGGCAAAGGGGCACTTCGCTTTTCCTTGCTGTTTATTTGTCAGCGACTGATCAAAAAACACAAGGAAGTAGTTGCGCGCACCGTGCGGCCCGTGCTTCTTTGAGGTGCGACAGCGCTCAACAATTCCTCGCAAGGTGAGGGCACTCCCATTGACAAGCTTCCTGCAGACCAAGATCTCGTGACAACTTTGGTTGAATCATCTTTCAAACAGAGTCTACCAATAATGCTAAGAGTTTGGAAACTATTGTAGCGCGCTAACCTTGAGTTTTGCGCAGCCATAGACGCCAATCTTACCAATGGAACAGCCTAATCAAATGACCTCTTCTCTCGAAGACGATCATCTGGCGGTCCCGCCCTCTCTTTGTCAACGTTAACAATCAAGTTGTCTATTGATTGCCGTACGTGGGATAGCGGTCAAAATGTATCTGAGAAACCCTGGTTGATTGTTGCTTTTTAGCGAGTCTATTCTGTTCCTCAAAAAACATCCCTGCTCGAGAAAAGTCTGTAAAACTGAGAGTCGAAAGAAGCGTAGCGCAGAAAGGCCGAGGTATCGGACAGGTGCTGAATCACTCGATTCGTATTTTCTATTCTCCTCGTGGAGCGATATTATTTTTTTATCAGAATACAATAATCTGCGATGAGTCCTCATCAGTGGCAACCATCGCATCTGATTGAAGTTGCACATTGACACGTGACAGACCCCAGAACTTTCTGGGCCTCGTATCGGACTCGCTACTTTTGTAGCACCAACCAATGTGCTTACTACAATACTCACAGCTGGCTATCCTCCATGAATACCCAGGGAACCATGTATACCTGTTAGACCAGGATGATTGATATACTAATCCATTGGCTTTACTGACGGTCAGGGTGTCATGGACATACCCGTCAGAGTTAACGAAAGAATTCTGAGGTCCGGAGCACGACATCAGAAATACATCTTTTCTATGACATATCACATTACGACAAGCAGAGCAACCTAAATACTCTTTCTCACTGAGTAAATTCAACAACCACATGAGCCTCGCTTCAGTGCAATCCAGTTTGAGCACTTTGATTCGCTCCAGGTTGCTTATGGGTAGATTTGATGCGAGCCAATAACTAAAATCGCTGGGATCACTCGAAGGCGCGTTACGGCACCATTCCTTGATCTCGTTTGTTATTCTCTTGGTCAGGGAATGTGCCTCATAGTGATGGATCAGCCATTTAGGGTGCTTTGAGACGATTAATTTTGAAGGAATTGCGCCTCTTGTCACGAACCTCTTCCATGATGGTATTTCGAGAAAGGGTCGCCCCAGGCTGATCTCTGGTAGTATCATGACTAGGCCCTCAATTGCGGTGTCAAATGGTTGAGACAGTAGCTTAAACCTCTGACGCCCCTCCATGATCATCTTAATTTCTTCTTCGCCGTGCTCATCGCTGGACCTGGCATAATTACGTATCTCTGCTGTAGTCCCGAAGGGATTTTCGCGAGGGCTCGACACTAGACCGATGAGGCAGTTCCCTCTTGTTATACAGCTTTGCAAGATCATTTGGATTCTTGGATTGAGGTTATCCGTCTTCATCGGCAATACTTGACCTGGAAGTAGGACTATTTGTCTTATATTGAATAATGTAAGGGGAACTACTGAGTTCTCGACTAGAATCCGCCGGCCGCGGGACTCTTCAAGATTATCTCCTAGGTATCGATGCTGCACCGGTATCGTTATATCGTAGTCTATTGCATCGTCATCCTCATCATCGTCCTCTCCACTGCTCGTATCTGCTAGATGGTCGAATTCATTTGGTGCCACCTCGAACCCGAGTACTTCGACGTCATCGTCTTCGTCATCGTCGGGGTTATCATCGGCGGATAATTGATCATCATCTTCATCGGATCCGTCAGACATCTCTTCGTCATCTGCTGCAACATCCTCATGGTAGAAGTCGTCACCGATCATCCAGTTATCCTCGCTCTGGCTTATAACCTCCTCTACAGCTTGTTGTAATAATTCGACGACCCTACGTCTTTCGCCTTGTCTACTAGAGGTGGATTGGCTAGTTTGACTCCCGATCGGGCTGCTAGCAACTTCGCTTGGCGCAGATGAGTCGATGAGTCGACTGTGACTTGGCGAAGATTTGTTTGATATTCCACCAGAGGTGGAAATCCCTATACAATCGGTAGATTTAGAATCCCTTTTCCGACCCTCCTCTTCTACAAGTTCATTATCGTCCATTTCTCATTGTTTACAAGAACAATAATTTCGGCACCGACAGAAGATTTCCATATATAAGTTCTACAATTTGAGATAGAACAGATTGAATAATTGAGATGCCGCATAAACGCCGAGTTTGTTTTCTATTGTTTATACTGGCTAGCGTCTGGCGTTGGGGATTCGGGCCTGTGCACATTATAACCAGAGTCTGTCGAATTTTACTCGCCAGACACACTCGTGCGCCGAACATGATGGCGGCTAATCGGGGATTTTTGCACGGCAGGTTTGTCCCAAAGTAGGTACCTTTCCTCCAAAACGTTTCCAGTCGGCGAACATCTTCACTATATCATTATTTCCGAGTCTTCTTAAACTCGACGATACATATAATCCCACCAGGAATCTATCCCAATAACTTGAAGGGAGACTGTCTCTTTGATCATCTAAGCTTTAACAATGGGGTCGAGGACAGCCAGAGATAGCTTTGCGTCTGAGGTTGCCGAGCATTACAATCAAGTCGAGCAGAAGAAACTAGCTGAACGTAAACATTCCGAGATCATAGACCTTAGGAAGTTCAACAACGCAATGAAGTCATGGATGCACCATCTGGTTATTGATTTACCCCACCAGTTGGAAGAACGAGAGCCTCTTCGCATCTTGGATCTAGGATGCGGCAAAGGAGGCGATCTACCGAAATTCGTTCGAATTGACAAAGTTGGATCTGTGGTCGGAGTTGACATAGCAGGTGTGTCAATTGAGCAATGCAAGGACCGTTTCAAACATTTGAGATTCCCTCCCGGTAGAAAACTCAAAGGTGACTTCTTTGTTGCCGATCTCACTCGGGACATCATCAGAGAAGAGATTAAAAAATTGGGAATTGAAAATTTCCACCTAGCCTCAGCCCAATTCAACCTCCATTATAGTTTTGAATCTTTTGAGCAGGCAGTCAGATATATCTTAAATGCGTCAGAAAATCTCACTTTCGGAGGATACTTTTACGGAACTTATCCAGACGGACCCAAATTGCTCAAGTTAGCCAGAAACAGTGAGACACCTGGACAGTACAAAGTTGGTGATATTCTCAAAGTAGAATTCACACCTGAAAGCCTGACAAATCCGAGACCATTTGGTACTAGGTACCATTTTTTCCTAAAAGAAGTGGTGAACTGTCCAGAATTTCTAGTCCATCCTAAAGTTCTCGAAAAATTGTTATTGCATTTGGGTTTCATAAAAATATTCGATAGATCTTTCGAGGAGACAATTTTGAAGGCGAAGGAGGGCGAGAAAAAGGATATCTTCGAGACGACATTCGAGGCGCATGACGCTTTTAGGATCAAAGATGGTCACGCCACACTTGATGAGTTCACATGGCAGTCGGCTTCCATATATCGATGCTTCTGCTATCGAAAGATGACGAAAAACTGATTATAGTGAGCTGGTTGACGCGAGTTGACGAATAAATTGTGTTGGCAAGATTTATTGAAACTATAGTCCTGACAATTAGGCTATCGGGAGGATAATTCCAGTTAACCCCCAACGTTTCACTCTTTTGATCAATGATGGAGAGTAACCACCTGTATTTGTTAGGAGATCACTTTGGCTTCTTCTTGGGTCTAAGATCGTTGGAGTGACCGCATTTTCGCTTCCTACAGTTGGTTGCTTTCGGATGTAGACGGGCGTAACACTTGCGACAAATCTTCTTGTTACAATTGTACTTCATGGCAAGCGCATGAAGGGTAGGTTCGATCACCATCCTGAATCCGTACCCTTAGAGTAACTCTTCGATGAGAAACCAGCAGTACTAATTTGATTGAATTGACGAAATATGAAAAATAGGAGTAGATAATATGATCTTTCGGCTTGGATATGCACAAACATGTGAGAATGCGTTTCAGCACAAGCAATAACTATTCAGCCCTTGGCCTGAGCTCCGTTCATAGCCGAGCTGCCGGATTGTGAACGCGCATGAACAGTTGGCGCCAGGTTTGAATTTTTAAAATTTTCAACTCTCTGCCCCTTGCCTTCAACTGCAGATGGCTCCTCACACTGGAGTTATTTGGCTCGTGTGCCTCTTGATAGGTCAATCAATTAACCTCTCCGTCAATCTCCTCGCTGCCTCATGGACATTATGAGTGGCAAATCTCCACAACACTGTCCCAACTCAACCAGTTCGACCAGGTTAAAGTCACTCTTTAGTTTATTTTCTCCCATAAGACATGTTAGTCTTGTTCATGGTTGTCTGAGAACTTTCATCAATTCAGGTTCCTGGTTCGAGTATCTGTGTTCCAAGAATATGATATAAACTAGAATCTGATTGGAGACTGAAAGCGGGGAGTTGGGCAGACAGAATGAGATTCCGTTTGACCACAAGTCCAGTGTCAGTACGATACCAGATTGATCCTCCAAAGTTGCTGGTCTTCTGCGCGTAAGACATCACAGAGAGGCTGCGCCCGTCGATCAATGATTTCTAGTTTCAAAAACCCCGTTCAAGCAGTTATAATTTTCGCCACCCACTGGGCTCGACTATCCTTTATGAAATATCAGAGAATGGCCGCGCCACATGGCCCTCAACTTTCAATTGGAATTTTCCCTAGCAATCGACACACTTCAATATACTAGTTTTGGCGGGCACGTCTGCATTGGTTTCTTAGGCCTCAAGTCAGTCGAGCGACATTTAGGCTTCCTGCAATTGGTCGCTTTTGGGTGGAGTCTTGCGTAACATCTGCGACAAACCTTCTTCTTCCAGACATAACTTTTCGCTAACTCAACGAGAGTTGGTGTAAACATATTAGTTAGACTTCAAAATGTGTACTTAACTTCAAGGAATTAGACACCAATAGAATCTATTGAGCCAATAGAGAGTGATTCTAAAATTCACCTTTGCACTGATCCGACGACAAGAAGAATTTGAGCTATATATTTGAAAGGGCCGTACTGTTTCCGGGAGGCTTTGTTCAATCATCGTATCCATGGCATCAATCGGTCAGATAAGCGAACGGCACCCAATCACTGGCCCAGACACAGGAATCGACGAAATTCGGCGCAGCCATAGTGCCCGCAATCATCGAGCTACTCAGACTAAGCTCAACTAACCTGGAGCGACTAATTGATCAGCTTTCCAACATCGATCGAATCAGAATCCCGCAGAGCTATGACGCAACACGTGTTTTCCCAGACTGTCATTCCAACAATTGGTCTAAGAAACCGTTTATTAATGCAACATTACTTATATTCGTGTCGGAGGTGATTCATAGACGCTCAAGTTCCTCGTAAACGCGGCCACCAGTAGCACCAAAGAACCTAGAGATATGATCGCAGAGCCACACGCCAGGCCGAAAGCTCCGTTCAGTTGCCAGATATTGCGGTTAGACTTCTCCAACTCTTTCTGGAATTGAGTTGGATAAACAATAATCAAACATATATCACATAGTAGAGTCACCAATGTTGTGCATATTGCGAAGCGCAAGCAGGTGGCGCGTTTTGTTCCCTTTAGTCTGGTGCCTATTTGCAGCCAGGCACATCGTGGCGACTGCAAACCCAACAATCTCCCCTGCCTTGTGCGTACCCAAAATGTGTCAGGATCAAGATCTCCAAAATGATGGAGTTCTCTGGCTTGAATGATAAACGAATCACAGTCAACCCACCTATAAGGCGACTCATCCAGTCGACCAATGCTTCATTGATAGTGGACATAAACTGCTTTCCCGAACTGCATGGACCAGTCATATTTGAGCCCATAACTAGGCTCATTCGAGCAACCTTTTGATGTCAACTCATCTGTTAGCTCGAGACCTGCACGGACATCCGATTTTGACATCGCAAGGCCTCGGCCTTCCAAAGATTGACGAGGCTTGCCGACTGAAAGACCCTTTATCACAGACAACAATTTTAACTATACTTTCCTCCTACAATTCTTTCAATCTGTCCCAGATTAGAATGCCATTCAATATTGCCCTGCCTTCGCTCGATCTTTCTTGGGCCTCAAGTCACTCGAGCGACATTTACGCTTCCTGCAATTGGTTGCCTTTGGGTGGAGTCTCGCGTAACATCGTCGACAAATCATCTTGTTACAGCGGTAACTCTTAGCTAGCGCAATGTTTGACGGTGTAAACACAATGATTGTACTAGATTTCTAGAAGCGAGATACCAATGATCTAATGAGTTGATGCAGGCGAAGTCTTTCAGTCACTTCACTCACTTGTTTTGCGAGACTTCAGATTACTTCTGACAATAGTTGGGGTCATATATCTGAAATAGCGGTAGCTGATTTGAAAGACTACGCATTTTTGTCTCCTTTGTGTGATAAGAGGATTGCATCCAATCACTGGCTCACCCATAAGGATCGACGAAATTCGGAGCTGTCATAGTTCCCACAAGCATTTAGCTACTTCGACCAAGCTCAACTAACCTGGAGCGACTAATTGATCAGCGTTCCCACATCTATGAAATCGGAAATCCCGCAGAGCCATGACGCAACACAAACTCTCGAGCTTGCATTCTTCGATCCAAGCTATGCGAGCGTTTATTTATGCAACCCCACTCACCAACATGGTCTCTCAATCATTATGCGATTTGTTTCGGATAATATGCATTTCCCGTCTGGCCCGTCTGGCCAATTGTTGGACATCATCATGATACCGTCGCGACCTGGAAATCCTTCGATCCGATTTGTCGTTCCTGACTGAAGAACCGTTGATGAAATTCTATCTCCCTCAATGATCAGGGACCAAGCTTATCGCTATTTCGGCTCTGTCTTTGTTAGGCGCTTCTCCGCTTTCTTGGGTCACGAGTGGCTCGAACAACCTTTAAGCTTCCTGCAGTTTGTCGCTGACGGATGAAGCCTTGCGGAACATCTTCGACGGATCTTTTTGCTCCAGATGTAACTCCTGGATAGCGGAAGGAGTTTCGGTATAATCATGACGATTATACTAAAAGTCGAGAGACGAAAACACGAGCACTAGAGAGTAGCTCTCTCACTTACTCGCTCACTGGTTATCGGAGACTTCAGATGCTCCAAACTTCAATGTGAGAAAGGCCTCTATCACATCTGGAAAACTCTCGCTCTTTGAATCGACGGCATCGGTGAGTCGGATAAGAAAATGTTATCAAATTATTGGATCAGCGATAGGAGTCAATGGATTTCCGCTGTGCAGTAGCGCCCGCAATCATCTAGCTATTGTTGCGGGGCTCGTAGAGCCAAACCGACTGAATGAGCATTCTAATATCGATCAATCGAAATTCCGTAAACGACAGGGCACACGCTTTGCGACAAATTGCTATCCCCACTTTTGGGCTTTGAGACCGTTTATTAATGCAACGTTACTTATATTCGTGTTGGAGGTGATTCATAGACGCTCAAGTTCCTCGTAAACGCGGCCACTAGTAGCACCAAAGAACCTAGAGATATAATCGCAGAGCCACACGCCAGACCGAAAGCTCCGTTCAGTTGCCAGATATTGCGGTTAGACTTCTCCAACTCTTTCTGGAATTGAGTTGGATAAACAATAATCAAACATATATCACATAGTAGAGTCAC
>Ga0058701_10000458_pt1 | contig 28440 bp, 36 predicted proteins | sample AgamicOrMae_FD_97039 | JGI IMG/M metagenome (GOLD analysis project Ga0058701, IMG submission 97039) | Agave microbial communities from Guanajuato, Mexico - Or.Ma.e | ecosystem: Host-associated > Plants > Phyllosphere > Phylloplane/Leaf | place: Guanajuato, Mexico | collected 2012-06-04 | reverse complement strand
CGGCCCCAAAGCTTTTGAGCGTTTTGCTCTCTTGTGGATGCATTATCGGCTTTAGATTCACAAACATGCATGCAATCAGTAGTGCTACTATACTGTCATAAGTGTGCAAAGTTTCATTGAGCTAACATGACTGGTTAGCTCAGGGTGCGACCGGACGATATTTGAGCAATTTGTCAACAAAGGTCCGGAAACCAGAATAGCCCTCTTTAATATATGATCAATTTGGGATACAAATGCTCATGCTAGGCCACTGAATTTTCTCTACAAGCTACAACAATGCATCCAAAGGCTCTCAATAGTACATACAGCCCCATTATGGCTTTGCTAGGTCCACCACAGGCCCCGCTAGCTAGTGAGGCCCCGCAGTCTGGGCTCTACGAGCATCAAGATTGTAGCCTTTGCAAGACGACGCTCTTTAGCTTGCGTGTTGATGGCTTAGTTGTCGCAGTTTGTATCCTCTACTACATGTCAATTGTGTGTTCTGGTGCAATTTAGAAAAATGACTAATATCTCTCCAGTTTCACAACGAAACATGTTAGCAGGCTAATCTTTTGCGTGCAACAATCTAAATGTCTACAAAGTGGATAACAAATCGCAAAAGCACAATACGACCACTACTTTCCCCATAATGGAGCTCAACTTCCTAAGTTTGAGCCTCACTGGGGGCCGCGCAAAAGGCGTTATGATGTAGCGGACTGCATACTTGTATAGTTTATGTATTATGCAACATGTTGATATGATTATTTTTTGCCTAGCTCAATTGGTTGCGAAGATATTGATGCTTGATTGTTACGGTGACGAAATCGTCTCAGAATTTGAAAAGAAATCGTTCTGCGGGTCGAATGGCAAAATAGCGCACAACAGCACGTGCAAGCGTGCAATGGTATGCGTTTTACGAGACGGGTCTGTGTGGGATGAGAGCCTGCATCCTCGATCTATGCTGAATACAGTGTCTGCTGACTTGAATCATACCGAAAGATACACACGAGAGACTCACAAATGAGGCACTTTGCTGGCTCTGTTCAATCTGCCTCCACGGTAGAGAATAGCTGGCATTTCTATGCATTGTGAGCCGTAAGCCCGAGCGATCCTTGCATTGAAAACATGACAATGGAATGTAATGCAATGCATTCGATTGCAGGAGCTTGGAAGCTCAACTGGTTGCTTTGGATTGGAGCCCACACTCTGTGCTATTCTTTGGAGCTGCTGCTCATCTGAAAAGATATCCTATGTCGAATAAGCAGCCGACTTAAGCGGAGACTTGTCTCTGCTGTCAGCTGAAAGATGAAAAGAAAGCCGGAAGACAGGGAAGTGGCCAAGATTGGGGCAGTAATGTGTAAAAGTGAGGCGATCCTTTGGAGCAAATGGAGAAGAGAAATCTCTTAGAATAGATTTATTTCTGACATTTGTATCACAGCGTTTGTTTGAGGTCACAAGATCATTTGACTATAAACAACATCGTCGTAGATGTTCTCCATGGTGGCCGAGCCGAGCGACTTGTGGCCCGGCTCGAACCTGGAGGCTTGCATCCTGCTTTGAGTGCCCGTGAAGGTGCGCTGGTGTTGAGCTTGGCGGTCGAGCTGGATCCTTGAGCAGTTTCCGGTGGCCACAATGGGCACCAGGTGTCTGTGGTGCGGCTCAGTGGAGGGCGCGAAGTCTGTCTGGCGGCTCCAGAGGTCTGGCGCGCGGCCCGGCCGGAGCAAAGAGGCGGCGCTGTTTGCGGGCAACTGCTGCTGCTGCTGGCGCTGCCTTGCGTCCCCGTAGATGCGGGTGCTCGTGTGGCCGGGGGCGCCTTGCTGCTGCTGCTGGTGCTGCTGTTGGTGCTGCTGTCTGGCGGCCGGCAGCTCGTTGCTGGCCGGCGACGAGAGCGACGTGGTGACGAGGGGCCGGCTGGCGAGCGTGGCGCTGGCCGACGACTCGGTGGAGCTCTGGTAGAGGGCCGTCTGCTGCTGCTGCTGCTGGCGAGCTTGAGTGTTGCCCGGCTCGAAGTAGACGGAAATGGGCTGCACCTGGAAGGGTCTGCTGCTGCTGGTGCTGGTGGTGGCCGGCTTGCTGTGGTTGGAGAACTCCTCGTAGTTGGTGGAAGACTGCGAGCAGGACTGCACCATGTCGTTCTCGGACGAGTCGCAGCCGTTCGACTCGCTGGCCAACTGTCTGTGGGCGTAGAAATTGGCCGCGCTGATCTTGGTGGGCCCGCCGTGTTGGGCCTGCACGAAGGGCGACACAAACATGGCCTTCAGGTGGTCGTCTTGCTGCGGCTCGCGCTCCGAGGCGGCCGCGAAACTCCAGCCGCTCTTGTGTCTGAGCGCCTGCCTCTGCTGCTTGGCGGCCAGCTGCCTGTGGATGCCCCTCAGCTTGCTCTTGCGCCCCAAATGCGCCCCCAGAGGCCCACATCCGGCCCCCTGCAGGCCGCTGGCTCGAGCGGCGCCCACCAGCGCCAGAAGCAGCCACACGAGAGCCAGACAGCAGCCGGCGAGCGCCGCCAAGGCCGCCAGGTCGCCCAGCTGGTCCAGGCCGAGGAGCCGCTTCAGCGAGCTGAGTGGCACCCGCAACCAGTGGTCGCTGGTGTTGCGGGCCACTGTTTGGCTTGGGGAAAAGTTCAGCGCCTGGCCAATGTTGATCACGGGCTGCAGTTGTTGCTGTTGCTGTTGTTGTTGTTGTTGTTGTTGTTGTTGCTGGTCGAGCATGATTTCCGCGGGCTTGGTGGCGGCGTCTTTTTTTCAAGAGAAAAGGCGAGATTTTTGCGTTTGGGATTTGCAAGATTTGCCGCATTTGTTCGAGAATTTGAATGAAATTTGTGAGCAGTTGCGAGCATTTGTTCGAGAAAATGTAGGTTTTTTTTTGGGAGTTTGCAGATTTTTGCGAATTTTTGCAAGTTTTGCCAATTGGAAATTGGAAATTGTTCCATTTTGAGAGATGTTTGCAGTCCAGAAGGAGCAAAGGTTAGAGTTAGAGTTGGATTATCATCGATCATTGGGTGGCGCGAAATGGCCATTCACCAATTAGTAAACAGTGGCAAGTGGTGGCCACTTATCTTAGTCAGCAGGCCAAGCATTGGCTGCTTCGTCAATGAGAATTGAGATTAACTGAAATGAATGAAACTAAAATAAAAGGAAATAAAGTAAAACAAGAAATAATATACAATTGTAATTGTACTCACTGAGTAGAATGCTCTTGTCCAGCTGGCCCAGCTCGCAGGCCTCAGAGTAGCCGCGCGAGTTGCGGCCAATACACTTGAAAGTGGCCCCCTCATTTTGGCTCATCAAGTCGGTCAACATGAACTCCTGCCTGCTGTTCACCACTTGCACCGGAAACAGCCACTCTTCCACAAGCTGGCCTCCTGCTCCTGCTCCTTTTGGCTCCTCGGCCACTCCCTTCGGAAGACTGTCCGTCCAGGCAGCCTGCTCGCTGGGTGGCGTAATCTGTTTGTTGTTGCGCAACCAGATGACCTCAAGCACGGGCTCTGATGACAAAATGGAACACTTCAGCTTGACAAAGAGCTCGTTTTGGTCGCTCATCAATTGGCCGCCCAGAGACAGTTTGCACATTGGCCGGCCTGTGTTTGTGTGTGCAATTGGCAATTGGCAATTGCAGTGATATTCGCCCATTCATGAGAATCGAGCGGAAATTCATTCATTTGCCATTCATTTGAGAGTGTGTGTGTGGCGCGAGTTGAGTCGATGAGTTGGAGAGTGTTAGTGTTAGTGTTAGTGTTGGAACAACGTTCGCTTGATGGATCGATTGGCCGGGCCGAATTATTGGCCGGCCGGCCGGATTATTATTGGCCAGTTAGAGCATTCCAGCTTGGCGATGCTGGCCGGAAATGATTAGGGCGCCTTAAATGCACGTTGAATGTCTCTAATGGAATCCAGTTAGCTCCATTCAGGCTAAGGAGGGACTTCCTTTGGGGCGCCCCTGAAATGGCGGCCTAAAATGGGCTCACGTTCAATGAGCCAAATGGGGGCCCAAATTGCCCCCAAGGGCCCAGGGTAATTACCTTCAATTAGCAGCGAGGTTGACACTGTTTGCGTGCCGAAACTGTTGCTCGCCAGGCAAGTGTAATTGGCCAGCAAATAGTTGGCCACCAAGTCGAATTTGTTGCCCATTTGGGGCCCATGCGAAGAGGCGAGCGGCGAGCCGGCCTGCTCGAGCATTTCGATGGATCTTTGGTCGGCGATCACTTGGCGCAGGCTCAACTCTTGGCCAGACACCGAGATCAGCTGCTGGCCCAGATGATGGCCGCTGCTCGAGGGCGATTGTTTGCACGGAATGACGTCCGTTTGGGCGATTTGGGCGGAAGGAGGTTGCACCCGGAAGTGGCGGTTAGCGAGAGTTTGGCGAGATGTGCGCCAGTGGCTCTTAGTGTCGAGTTGCAAAGCTAAGCACTTTTAGGGGGTCTTTGAGCTTTAAGGGCGCCTTTGGGCGCTCGGCGGCGTTTCAAAGACGCTTCAAAGGCACCCAAAAGAGCAGAACTTAAGAGCAACTTAGCCGGAAGTAGACAGAAGGACCGAAATTAGAAGAGCTACTCACCCGAAGGTCCACTTGTACTGGGTGGCGCCCGAGGCGAGACACTTGAGGGTGGGCGCGCTGGCCTGTTGGGGGTCGAAGATTTGGCCAATTTGGTTCTCGTGGATGCGGAGGCGGCGCGGCAGAGCTTCCGGCGAGGAGGAGGAAGGGGCGCCAGTGGAAGAGACTGGGGCGGCCTGAGTTGCGCCGCCCGGCCACCAGAGGGCGACGCTGAGGTTGCGCGGCGGCCGCTCCAGCAGCACGCTGGTGCGCTGCACCGCGACGGTGGCGCCCCCACCCGGCAGGCCCGCCAACTGTTCGCGGGGCCACAGGGCACCAAGCGGGCCACTGTCTCCGGTCAGCTGGGGCCAGTTTGCGGGCTCGGAAGGCGGAAACCAGCGGCCGGGCGGCACCAGCGTGTAGGCGACGAGCGGCGAGCGGGCCGCCGGCAAGCTGGGCGCCACCACGCAGTCGATGGCCAGCTCGTCGGGCGGACTGAGGCCCTGCGGCTGGCCCTGGGCGAGCAGCAGCTGGGCCAGCTGGTTGTAGGTGATCTCCAGCTGGCTGAGCACGTTGGGCGCGCCCCCAGTTGCCGGGGGCGCCTCCTGCAGCTCGCCCAGCTCGGCAGAGGCGCCCCCGCCCAGCAGGTAGGCCGAGCTGGCCAGCCAGAGGCCAGGGCGGCCGGCCGAGCGGTTGGCGCGCTCCAGGGCGTGCCGCTGGAGCAGCAGCGCCGAGTGAGCGCGGCCGGCCACCTGGAGCTGCAGGCGAGCCAGTCTGGCGGTCTCGTTCGCGGCCGGCGAGCTCGCGGGTGGCCAGCTTGGCGAAGGCGAGCTTGCCAGTGGCGAGCTTGGCGAGGGCGAGCCCGCAGCTTCCGGCTGCACGGGGAAGGGAGCGAGCAGGGGCTTGCCGTCGAGCAGCCAGTGGATGGCGCAGAGGGGCTCGCATTGGGCCTGGCAGGCGAGTCTGAGCCGCCGGGCGGGCCAGGCGGTGAGCTCGTTCTCGCTGAAGGTGCGCACTTGGGCGCCCTCGGGGGCGCCGGCCGGCCGCGGGCGAGCGAGCAGGGTGGGCGCCACTGTGTAGGTGCCATGGAGAGTCAGCGGTCAGTGGTTTGTATATATTTATAGCAAGTTTTCGTTTGGGACCAGGTTCGTTTGGGTGGGCCAGTGAAATGCGCAATTTCCAGTGGGCAGAGCGCGCGAGATGTGGGCCACATTTCGTATGGGAAAATTGCACTGGTTAGTGGTTCGTTTCGCGCACAGTAGATGGCGCGCGCGGCGCGCGTAAACCCAATGGCCAATAACACGCACTGGGCCTGCTCGAAGTGGTTTTTGTGAACCTTGGGCACCCTTAGGTTAGGCGCCGCTCGGCACCTAACCTACATACAAACAGTGGCTACTTACCGCTGAAGGTGAGCTGGAGCTCGTTGGCCGAGCTGAGCAGCTTGGGAGCGTGGGAGGCGCCTCCAGGTGGCTCTACTTGTTGGTAGGCGCAGCGGAGGGCGCCCCCGTCCGCCTCGACGAGCCGCCTGGCCACCGGGTCCTCGCTGGCCAGAGACAGGCTCAAGTTCAACAGGGAGCCCGCCGGACTCGAGGCCAGAAAGTGGCCGTCCAGCGTCCACAGGAGAGTCCACTTGGCGTTTCCGTGGGCGCGCTCACTCAGCTCCGACGAGAGACGCCCAGCGAGGCCGGCCGGGTCGCAGTCGAGCTGCAGCTGCTGGCCCGTCTGGCTTGGCCGCGGAATGACCACCACCAGTTGGCCAGAGACTGTCTCCGGCGAGCTCGCCGAAGTCCACTCTTCGCTCGTCTGGCGGCCTTTATCTTGGTAGATCAGCAGGCCGGCCGAGCTCGCGATGCGCACCATTGGCAGTTTGGCTGTTTGTTTCGATTCGAATCGATTCGTTCGCTTTGGGTTAGTTTTTTTGTCCATTTTTGTCCAGTTCGGTTCAGTTGAGTGAAGTTCAATGAGCTCTAGTTGGCCGACTTTTTGCTGCACTTTTGGGCCAGTTTTTGGGCTAGTTTTTGGCCCAGATTTTGGCGAGTTTTCGGCCCAGTTTCTAGCTGGACTCAGACGCCAAGCGAGCACCGGAAGAGCCGCAGACTAGGGCTGAGACTGGGGAGAAGACTGAGACTGAGGAGAAGACTGAATCGCCAAAAGGAGACTCCAAACTCCAAAAGGCCACACAGGAGGACAAATGGACTCAGGTCGAGCAGTTGGCCACTTGGGCCGCCCTCTCGCCACTTCATTTGGGCCCGCAGACAGTCTCCGGCGGCAAGACGCCAGCAGACTCGAGCAGAGACGCACCACTTTGAGAGGAGAGCCCACAACAAGAAACACAAGCAGGCAAGAGTCTTGGCCGAGTGAGTGAATTAAATCCGCGCCGAGAGGGCGACAATTTTCAGCTGAGGGCGGGCGCAAAAGTGTCGCTTGAGTAAGCAGAATGGGCAAGAGGCCGGCCCCAGAGGCTCCCTTCCGGCCAAATTCACATGGAGAATCCTGCAATGGTGGGCAGAGCTTGTGTCTGGCGGCATTGGGAGGACAGTTGCTGGTGGGTGGGCGAGAGAGTTTTGCTTCCAGAGGTCCAGGCAAGACTGGGCAAGACTGGCAGGCCGGGAGACAGTCTGCGGGCCGCGAGGGAGAAAGTTATTGCAAGTAATTTCTTGCTCATCAGCTGGCCGCTCTTTATCGCTCTTCTGCTTGGGCAAGAAGAGCGATTCCTCCTCTAGCTTGCAAGAGAGACGGTCTGTCTCTCTTGCGCCAGCGCCCAAGAAGCCCAGTCCACTGGACCTCTCGGCCAGCGCGACAAGAGCCGATAAGTCCGAGACGAAAAAGATGGACAGCAGATAGCGGTCAGTGTCAGCTGGTTGCAACTTCGAGACGTGCTCGCTCAGCGGGCCTGCCTCTCTCTCTTACAGGCTGATGGTGGCGACTCTTGGGCGCTGGGGCGTTACTGTGGCGCGACTGTGGCGCGACTGTGGCGGCCCCAGAGTGATGAATGGGCCGGCCGGGCGAGGGACTGTCTGCGGGCGGAGAGTGCATGCACTGTGCACTGTGCACTGTGCAGATGGGCGCTTTTCGGAGTTTTCCAAACAGACCACCAGGGGGCGCCACGCCCTATGGGAGGAACTGCAGTCGAGCGCCATTCGTAGAGACAGTCTATGGCGACTGAAATGGGGGCGCATTTGAAGTCAATTGTGTGGGGCGCAAACAATTTGGCCGCCCGGAATGTCGTGCTTCCGAGTGAATTGGCGGATGAATCACAAACACACACACTCACACGCACTGGGCCGCGCTCCGAGGGGGCTGGAGTTGGGTCTGGAGTTGATTCGGCTAATTAATTGGCAGTCTGGGCGCCTGATTGGCGGCCGGGCGGGCGTCTTGGCGCGCTTGGGGCTCTCAAGGAGGCAGAAGGAGAGGAAGAAGAAGAGGGAAACAGGCAGAGATTGGCCGCGGCTGAGCAGCTCTATTTGCTGGCGGCGAAGTGGGGGCGCCGTTGGGGCAGAAGAGCTAAGAACTAAGGCAGAAGAGCAAAGGCAGAAGAGTGCCGCTCCAACGTGGCCACTGATTAATGGGCTGGCTGGTGTTTGTTTGCCCCAACTTGCTGGCTGGCTCTTGCCGCTCGAGTGGCGTCCCAAGCGCGCGCGTTGGAAGTGTCAATTTGCGACATGAAACCGGCGATTGTTTGCCATTCCATTGGGACTGCATTGGGCTTGTGTGTGTGTGGCCCGCAAAGTGGCCTTCTCCCTCGGGAAAAAGGCAGCCAGTCGGAAAGTTTATGCATAAATCAATTAGGCTCTTGGGCGGGCGCCCGCCGGACGACTGTTGGCGGCGCTCCAGACGAGCAGAAAGCAGAGAGCAGAGAGCAGGTGCCCCAGAGGCCAGGACGCTTAGGTGCGGCCGCGGTCAAGTGGCCCCGCCGGAAGAGAGTCTTTCCACTTGGTCTTTCCACTTGGTCTTTCCTCTGCCTCTTTCCACTCGGCCAGCTCGGCGGCAAATGAGTCGGCGGCGACCATTTGGGGCCCAACTGCGCCGGAAGAGGCTCCATCGGCGGCTTGTGGGCGGCCTTTTGGTGCTGCTGCAGTGTCGAGCGCAGTGTCGCGCAGTGTCGAGCGCAGTGTCGTGCGCTGGAGGGAGACCTAAGCTGCGGAAGGGAGACCCAAGCTGAGTGGGCGCACAATGCGCACAATGCAGAAAAATGGGGCCAAGAGGCAAAAAGAGACGAGCGGAACGAATTCAATTTTGCGCTTCATTATCATTGGACGCCCATTGGCCTGCGAGGCGACTCGAGTGGACTGACTAGACTGAGCTCGGCTCTTAGACTCAGTCTAGAGACAGTGAGTTGCCAGGAGACAGCGAGCCGGTGGGGCAATATTTGGCGCTTTGAGTGGGCGCCTCTCGAGCCTTAGGTTTGGGCCACTCGTTCGAATGGGAGCCGAGCTGGTGCATTGTTCGCGCGACTCGAGGAGCTCAGTGCTCAGTGGGCGCAATCTGCAATCTGCAGTCTGCAATCTGCACTGCATTGCGGCCGAACTCTGGCAGCTGAAAGTAATGAGCGTTCGATTTATTGCGCCACTTGGCCTCCACTGCGGCTCTTTGCCTGGCCGCTCTTAGTCCTCCACTCTCGCCCCTTAGCTGCGGACCCTCAGCTGTGGGCCGGCTGGCGCTGGCAGTCTGCAGTGTGCACAGTGCACAGTCTGCACAGTTGTCATTATAAAAGGATTACTCGCTGGCCGAGCAGAGAAAGAGAGACAAGCGGCGGGCAGTCAGCGGGCGGCCCAGAAGCCAGCCAGCTAAGCAGCACCTGGCCGCTCGGAGCCAGTCTCAACTGGGCGCCCAAATGGACTGCACGTCCGGCCGCTCAAAGACTGCCGCTGGACACGATCTCGACCACTTGGGCGCCTCTTCTCTTGGCTGCAAACGAGACGCGTCCAGATTTGGCCATCGGAATGAGCTCCTTCGGATCTGCCTTGGAGCTGCGCCTGAGACTGTGTTCGGGCGCACACAGTCTTGCTTCGACTCTCAGGCCGAACACAGTCTTCGGAGGACACACTTCCAGTGGACGTGCGCCTGAGTGCGCCCGCTGCAGTTCCGGTCCGAGCTGGAAATGTGAATTAATATTGACCAATGGGGAGCGGCCGTTCGAAGCGGCCGCGTTGCTCATTTGCATTGCCGGGGACTGTGTGCGGCGGGCAAGCCAATGGGCGCTGGGCTGTCATCGAGTTTGCATGGAACTTGTTGTTGTTGTCGCCGAAGTCTGGGCCTAGCGGCTGCTCGAGGGCGAGTTGTGTGTTAATTCTAAGCCAGAATTGCCGGGCGGCCAGTCTTGTGGCTTCAGTGCCACTGCAGTGCGGCTAGTCTGCGGCCGACTGAGTGCAGTGCAATGGGCCCAGTGCAGTGCGGCCAGTCCTATGCGCTGGTGCACTCGCGCGCCAAGTCGCACACAAATTCGCGCACGAACTACTGCAGAAACTGGTGCACAATTTAGTGCAGAGACTAGTGCAGAAACTTGCCCAGAAACTAGTGCACAAATAGTGCAGAAACTGGCACAGTGCACGGCCGCAGTGCACTGGTAATGAATTGCAATGAGCGGAATAAATTAGACTTGCCCGCCTTCTCAGCCACCTCAGTCCTCAGACCTTCTCTTCTCCTTCTTCTCCTCTGCCCCCTGAGGACAGTTGGCCGCAGAGAGAGGGCAACATTTCAATTCATTTCGTTTCATTTGCTTGCCACCACTTTTGCCCGGCTGCTCTTTTGCCCGGCTGCTCTTTTCCAGGGCCCAATTTGGGCTCCGTGTTTGTCGCCGAGGCTTGTCCGCCGCACCCAAGCACTGGCCCCAAAGCAGAGGAGCCGCACACTGACCGCCTCTTGCCGCTCGGCGACAGTGCAAGTCGCCGGCGGCACTGGCGCGTGGCCCCTCCAGCGGCGAGCCTGACCTAAGGACTGGCTTTGAGCGGCAGACTGACCGCCCGGCTGGCCAATTAGTGATGCGCGCCAGTGGGCGACTGGGCCAAGACGGCCTGCGGTTTGCACTCAGGGCGCACTGAGGGCAATCGGAGCTCCAGAGACGGCGAGCAAGTGAGCATCGGCGAGCTCATTTGGCGGCCACTTTCCCGCTTGGGACTGGGCGCAGGAGTGTGGCCAGTTGGCCTTGCCGTTCTTGGGCCAGGCGGGAGGAACTTTCAGACCTTTTGCGAGAGCTTTTGGGAGCTTTTGGGGGCCGCAAATGAAACTTAAAACTGTCCCGGCCGCAAATGAGTCTAATTGAGGCGCAAAGAGTGCGTCACCAAATTGGCAGTGGGCCGTCTCGTGCGCGCGTTTCAATTGCAGCAGTGGCGCGCACAGAACACTGCACTGAACAGTGCACTGTGCAATGGGGGCCCATAGACTGTGTGCGGCGGTTCCAAAAGTGTGTGTGTGTGGCCAAATATTTGCACAATTCATTAAGTTTTCGCCCATTTCCCGCCCACAAACTGGGCCACTTGGGCGCTAGAGACGCGCCGGCCGCAAGCTTGAACGAGCCTTACACGAAAGCCGATGGAAAAGCCGCCCAGAAAGCAGCCCAGAAAGCTGCCCAGAAGGCCCCTCGAAGGGCCGGCCCTTAGGATGGATACCCATTTGGCAGTTCCAATTTGGCTCGATCGGGCGCTTGGTGAGTGCAAGTGCACAGACGCCCCACAGCTCGTCCCTGGCAGTTCGCAGCCGCCGCTCTTCCGGCCACGCCCGAGCGGCGAGCTGTCAGCGAGCAGCCCAGTTGGCCGGGAAACAGGTGGCGCTTGCAGTGTGTAGTGGGGGCTTGCAGGGCCGTATTCATGCGGCCGTTTGGGGCTGGGCGACACGTTTAAGTGACAGTCTGCGACAGGCAAACAGCGCCACAGGCTGGAGAGGGCGACTGCGAGATGGAATTGGCAGAATTCAGCCCAGAGAAAGAGGCGCAAGAAGGAGCGCGAGAGAAGAGCAAGGGAAGAGTGTCTGTCTAAAGCAAGAGCACACAGTGCTCACAGTGAGCATACTGACCTTCTATCACTGTCACCTGGACCGTCTGGTTGGCCTGGCCGCTGGTGATTCCGACGCGGGCGGCTGGCTGCGAGTGGGCGCCCGTCGAGCCGCTTGGGGAGAGGCCGGGCGGGGCGGCCGCCGGCGTAGGAATGAGCTTGTACTGGCAGGAGTAGTTGGCGGCGTGGGCGCGCTGCACGGGCCCCAAGGAGAGCCGGCTGGTGGCGTGCAGTCTCAGGCTGCGGCCCAATTCCAGGGGGTCCGAGAGGGCTGGAGGGAGGGCGCTTGGCATGTGCAGGTGGTTGGCGGCGTCCACGTGGAGCTGCACACTGTGCTGCGTGTTGTGCTGCAAACTGTGTTGCATAGTGTGCGCGTGTTGAGTGCTGAGCGTGTGCGTGGAGGAATATTGCGCGCCCTCCGCAGACTGTTGCTGGCGCGCGGCCGCACTCGAACTGTGGCCAGAGACACTTGTTAGCGCGCTGGGGGCCACTTTGCGCCCGTTCACCAGCCACTCGATCTGCACAATCGAGTGCTGGCCCAGCGGATTGGCCCCCACATGGCAACTCAGACTCAGCTCGGCGCCCACTTCCGCCTCCAGACGGCCCAGCTGGCCCGTCTGGCTCCACTTGGTGCGCGGGGGCGCCTCCAGCCAGGCGCTTGGTGGGTCTGTTTTGGTTGGGTTTCATTTTGTTGGGTTTCATTTCGTTGGGTTCCATTTCGTTGGGTTAGTGCTGTGCTCGAGTGGTAATGGCTGGCCGCTCGAGGGTGGAATAAAAGCAGAATTCTGCACCTTAGGGCGTCTCTTAGGGCCGCTTTTTGCCCTAAGAGACGCCCACGAGAACTGGCTTGCTGGTGGCCCCTTCCTCTTGGCATTTTCCGCCGCCAGAAGACCATTGGGCGAGCCAGAAGCTCACCGAAGAGAAGCTCGCCAAAGAGAAGCTCGCCGAGGAGAAGCTTGCGGAGGAGAAGCTTGCGAAAGGAGAGCGTCTGAGTGACAAGTATTAATGATGCGGCCCCACTTTTTCAGCCTTCTTTTTGGGGGCCCAAAAGGCGCCCAAAAGAAGCGCCCAAAAGAAGGCAAACTAATTTGGAGAGAAATTGGGCTGCATAAAATGTAAAAAACAGGCAGCTGAGCGGCCCGAAAGCGAGCAGAGCGTGTGAAATAATTCGACGCGTCATTAAACATTCACTTCTGGCCGCCTTTTTCTCCTTCTTTTTCGCTTTCCTTCTGGCTCTTTGGCTCTTTGGCGCTCGCTTTCCAGCAGAACACTGCAGCCACCAGAGACTAGGCGCCGCTTGCTTCTCTTGCATTCTGCCTTCTGCCTTCCAGGCGAGCTCGAAATGGCTCAAAATGCGCGCCCAGTCCAGCTCGCAGCTCTGAAAGACCAAGCTCAAAAGGGCCAAGCTCGAAAGGGCCAAGCTGAAAAGGGGCCCCGACTGCTCTCTCGTGTGTCTGTTTAATGTCACTTTGTTGTTCGCTGCTCGCCCACCGCTCGGCCTGGGCGGCCCACAAGCTAAGCTCTGGCCGAGCTGAGGGCGACAAGTTGAAAAAATGGCAAGCCAGAAGGAGCCGAAATGGCTGACAATAAAGCAGGTCTTGTGCTTAGTTTTGCTGCTCGCTGCTCACTGCTCGAGCTCCCACAGACTGTGAGCCACAGACTAGCTGCCAGACGGCCAGCAGCTCGCCACAAGCTCGCCTGGGAGGCCAAAAAACACGGAAGCTCCTCGCTCGTGAGCCTGCTAATGAGCCCGTCATGTCGACCCGCCGCGACTCAGTCTTAGCCTCTGCCTGGGCCGCTCGACTGCAGTTTGGCGTGCAAAAATATAATGATAATAATTCAAATGTCCGTCCGTCTGTCTGTCTGTGTGTGTGTGTGTGTGTGTGTGTGTGCGTGCGTGTTACTCGCCCGAAACTATGCAACACGGCCCCATCGCGCACGCACGCCCGAGCACAGTGTTTACTGGGCCCAAGCTGCGCCCAAGGTGCACACGCACTGCACACTATTCGCCAAAAGTAAGATGACAAATTTCTGTGCAGCAAGCCGCAAAAATGTAACCCTATTTTTGACACGCACTGCAGACTGGGGCCAGCGGACTGCAAACACAGTGCACTGTGCACTGTGTTTCGGCCTGAAATTTGCAGCCGCATTTCAGCATCAAGCACCACTCACACTCTGCGCCAATTTGCCAAACGACCCGCACGGCGCCCATCCAATGAAGCCGAATTGGGGGGCCTCCTCGCGTCTCGCCAACCGCCGCTCGTCGCTCGCCGCTCGTCCATTTGCATTGGCCACCACCATTGGCTCGCTCGAAACAGGCACACAAAAAGAAGAAAAGAACACACACTCTCCGGCCGCCTAATTCTCGAAACTCGCCACAACACTCGAACTTCGAGAAAGCCGCCGGAAGTGGAGGGGCAAAGTTTCCTCGAGCGGCCGGAAATGGCCGTCGAGGAGGAGGAGTTGCAGCTTTGAGCTTTGAGCTTGGAGCTTTGAGCTTGGAGCTTGGAGCTAGAGGCCAAGAGTGATGTGCGTTGTTTAATTGGCGCGCCGCGTTCAATTAAAGCTCGGCGCCAATTGTTCCATTTGTTCGCTCGACAGTGACGCCGTTCCACTGGTTTGCGTCTCTCTCTGGCAAGATGTCCATCTCACAAGTGGAGCAGAAGAAGAGCAGCCCGCAGACAGTCTGCGGCCCAAGCGGCACATAAAAACTGTCCGCCTGGCCGATTTGCATTGCTTATTGCGCACTGAGCACAGTGAATTGTGTAGAGTGCATTGTGTACAGTGAATTGTGCTCCATGCAGCCTCAAGTGAGGGGCGAGTTCGGCGTCTTGCTTGGCCGCCGATTGGCCGCTTTTGGGGCCTCGCGGGGCGCCCAAGAGCTCGGCTCGAGTGCGGCCCCGCAGACAGTCTGCCGGCGGGGCCCAAAGTTGGCCAGGCGGCGCGAACAATGCGCCCTCCAGAAAGCAAGTGGGCGCGCCTGAGGGGCGGCAAGGCGGCGCCTAAGGAGCGGCAGGAGGAAAAAGACAACAAAAGTCGCCTCCCAATTGGCACCAAATGGCGGCGGCTAATCAAAACAAACTAAATTGTTTTGATTCGCCAAACAGATTTGCGAGCAACGCGCCTCAGCCAAAGAGCGTCGCCCATTTGATCGGCCCTTGTCTCGCGCGCTCTTGCTTCTCTTCGGCCGCTCCTCCTTGGCCGCGCGCACACACAATCTGGGCCAGAGATAAGGGCTGGCCGCTGGACGAGCGCGCGAGGCCTCTTTTGGGCCACGAAGGAGCCCAAAAGAGGCTGAAAAGAGAGACAAAACAAGGAGAAAACGGAGAGAAAACGAGCACAAAACGAGCACAAAATCGGCCCCCAAGACTCTCTCTCTCTGGCAGGCCGACCATCAATCAGCGATGACCACCCGGCGAGCGGCCGGCCGGAAGGCGCCCCCCAGACTGTTGGCGGAAGCTGAGCAGTTGGGCGAGCAGCAAGAGTCGAGCTGGGACTGCAATGAGCAGAGTGCAGTGGCCAACATCGGACGCTCAATGGGCCAGTGTTTGTGTGCAGCTCCAGCTAGAGACAGTCTCCAGTTGCGATCGTCTCGAGCGGCCGCCAATTGGCCGCCGCTCAATTAATCACTGAGAGAGCGCCAGTTTGTCTGCGCCCAAAGGGCCAGCGAGACGCCCACGCCACTGGCCACTCGTGTGTGGTCTGGCCGTGAGGATGCGAGCCACAGACTATTGCTAGTCCACGAGCACCAAGTGCAGCTCCACCGACTGCCCCAAGGCTGTCCAGTGAGCGCATGAAATCATCTTAATTCGCGCCTCCTTCTTCTCGTTCGTCTCGCCAGTGGCGCCTCCGAAGCTCGGCCGATCGGCCTTGCCAGAGTGGCTCGAGAGCGGCGAGAAGGCGGCCCAAATCAGAGGGCGGCCGACACAATGCGGCAGACTGGGTGCGGCGCGCAGTCCAACACACTGCGAACTACAGTCTGCAGACTGCTGCATGCCCAATGCTTAGCGCGCACTTGTGAGGGCCGCATTGAGTGCAGTCTCTCGTAGGCAGTTTGTAGCACACAGTCAGTAGTAGACAGCAGTCTACTGCTGCATTGAGTGCCCGAGAAAGTTAGTGGGGCCAAAAAGTGGAGTTTGAGGCGCCAAATGAGCGAGCTCTTGGGCCAAGTGGCGCTCTTGATGAGCCAATTAAGTGGGCAAACTTTTCCACTTTTGCTCCCCTCAAACAAACCTCACACTTTCTCGCCCTTTCGAAGCAAACTTCCACTTCTCTCTCTCTCTTTGCAGTGTCCCCTCATTACAGTGTATTAGGTGGGCCTCTCTCTCTCTCTCTCTGGCTCCTCTTAGGGCGGGCGGAAAAAAACTTGGGGCTCCTCAAAGGCGGCAGAGCAGCAGTACTAGTGCTTAGCTATAAAACTAGTATATAACTATACTAGTTATATACTAAACTAACTTCTGGTCGCCTTTTTTTATATTGTTAAGCTAGGGACTGGCCGAAGAGAAACTTGAGCAGATTTTTGGCCAGCCGAAAAGCGAAAAGTGGAGGAAAAAAGAGCCAGAGAAGAGTCTCTTTTCTCTCTTTTCTGGCAAAAGATGCTTCACTCAGACTGGCATTCTTCTGCCATTCGTTCCTCTTGGATCAGTCCAATTAGGATGATAAGCATCCTTCGAGGCTCGAGATTGAGCTGTGGGAATTGTGATGGCCAAAATTGTGTTTAAATTGTGTCCAAGCAATATTTGGACACAATATACAATTTTCGGCCACAATTTGGCACTTTTTGGGCGAAAATGGGCCTCAATTTTGATCTTTTTGATCTAGAGTCGCACTCGTCAGTCAGAGTCAGAGTCAGTTAGACGCAGAGAGCAGAAAAGAATACAGAGCAACAAGATATTAATAGAACTTAGAATAGAACAGAGAAGAGGAAAATGAAGATAATACTTACAGGCAACTAGTATTTTGGCCGGAATTATGGGCGCAACTTGAATCAGTTCGTCCAATTGGAAGGCCTCGTTTGAGACGCGGCAAAAGAGTTCCTCATAATTGTCGCGAAAGTTTGTCGTTAGGAAGAGGCTCGAAATGGTGCTGCTCGAATTGGATATTTGGTTTTGGATTTTTCATGTTTTTTTCATGTTTTTTTTCGTTTTTTTCATGTTTTTTTTCGCGTTTTTTCCAGTTTCGTTCCGGTTTCCGAAGGTGGACGTTGAACAATGCATTTGAAGAGGAAATTTTTCTCTCCAGTTAGAAGTTTTATCTATGGAAAAACTGTTATCTAAAAAATTATCGAAATTCAGATTATTCTTCCACAAACTTCAGACTAGGTCAAACTGGCCAAATGAACTCACCTCACTGTTCCGTCGGCCGCGTGCTCAATGTAACGAGTGTAACTCTTCAGCCGAGAACTCTCACTGCCAACAGGCTGTTGCTGAAACTGCTGGCTCTTCTGCTGGCTCATTTGGTTGTACTTTTGCAACAAGCTGCTTCCGGTCATTTGGAATTCGTCCCTGTCGCTGTGGATTGTGTGAGCTTGCTTCTGTTGCTGAGGGAGGTTGCCTCTTTTGGGCCAGCTCTTTTGAATGGGCTCGAGAGTGTCTGCGAGTGTGTGAGTGAGCCGCTCGACTGTTTCCTGCAACTCGATGGGCGAGCTCCTGTTGAACCAGGCCACTTGAGAGCGCGGCCTCGAACGCTCAACTAGACACTGTATGGCGTAGATCTTGTTCGGCTGGAGCGCGTAGAAAGGCTGCTGACTTTGGCGTTCGTTTAGACTGTTAACTGTATGCATTTCTGTGGTGTGAAACTGCGTCTGGGTCTGCATTTGCTGCTGCTGGCCACTTCCGGTTGGAGGTGGCCACTGAAAGACTGGCCGAACGAGCGAGTTGGCCTGGAGGTCGATGATTTGCATGGAGACGCTGAGGGGTTTTGCTGTTTGGAGACGAGATATGGGGGCAGATTTGTTTTTTGGGGAAAAGAATTTTCGGACAAGAAATTCGAACGATTTTCGGATTTTCGGTTCGAGTTTCCGTTTCCGGCTAGTTAGCTTCAAGGTTCAAAAGGTTCAAAAGGTGGCAGGCAAAAGAGGCTACCTAATTATCGGAATTATTCCACTTTAGATGCCACTTTAAACATCACTTTGGACGCCAATTTGGGCTCATTTTGGGGAAAAATTGGCAATTTGGAGAAAAAATTGGCAATTTTGGGCCAAATCTGGGGCAGAATTGGGAGAAAACCCGAAAATGAGGGCAAAACTCACCCAAAACGTTCAACTTGATCCACTTGAACATGGGCCAATTAGCGAGCTTTGAGGAGCCGCGCCAAGTGGTCAGCATGGGAATCTGGCCGAGCAGCTGGCCGAGCTGGTCGGCGTCGAGCAGCTCTTGGCCAAGCTCGCCCGCTGCTAAGCTCTGGCCGGCCGCTAAGCCGTTCCAGGAAAAGGCGGGCCCCTGGGCTGAGCTCGATGAGCCCGATGAACTCGACGAGCTTGGCGGGCTTGGCAAAGTTGGCGAACTGGAGCCTGAGCTTGGCAGCGGCGCCAGCACGAGACACACGAAGCTCGCCCGCTGGTCACTTCTGCTCAGCGTGATGGTGATGCTGCTCGAGGTGACCGGAAGAGGCTCGTTTGGCTGGCCCAAGTGAGAGTTGTTGGCCGAGGAGTGTTGCTGCTGGATGCTGAGCGGCGTCTGGAAGCTCGTGGTGCGCTTGGTGGGCCAATGGTGGCGCATGAGTTGCAGCCGGAAGTTGGCTGCCTTCCTGCCAGAGACTGGCTCTGGCTGCGAGCTCGCCCTCTCGCTGCCAAGCTCGCCGCCGCCAAGCTCCAAGCTGGTCAGGTTGAGCCACTCGATGCGCGGCGCTGGCTTGCCGCCGCTCGACTGGCACTCCAGACGCACTTGGGCGCCCTCCTTGAAGGTGAACGTGGGCTGCTGTTTGCTGGGCTCGAGCTCGCCAGCAGGAAGCACGGCCGGCCGCCCGTTAAGCAGAATCTCGGGCTCGTTTGGGGGAGCTTAGGTGCGGAAGTTTTGCGGCGCGTTTTGGCCAATTTTGAATTTGGTGTTGGAGCGTCCGTTTTGGGGAGAGTTTGTCTGAGGTTAGTGGAAACTGTCTGCCTGTCTGCCTGTGCAACTCGCCGGCCGCCAATCAGTCGCCAGCTGGCCGCCCAACTGCCTAGCTTGCCAACGAAAAGCTGTCTAGCTTGCCAACGAAAAGCAGTCTAGCTCGCCAAGAAAAAGCCGCCCAGCTCGCCGACAACAACCTGCCGGCCTGTGCGCTGCTCTGGCTCGTTAGGCACTCTTGCCCGAACGCCTCGAGCGCCTCTCGTTTGCGCGGCTCGCTCGCCAATCTCGCTCGCCAAGCTCCTCTGCCAAGCTCCTCTGCCAAGGTCCTTTGCCAAGCTCGTTTGGCCGGCGCCCGATTTGCGCCCCGAGCGAATTTGCATTGTCAGCGCGTTGAGTTTGACTGGCCCAAATTTTGGCCAGTCAAATGAGGCACAAGCGCGGCCGGAAGTTGACAGGTGGCCGAGTGGAATTTTACTTCCACTTTCTGGCGGCCGAATTGGAATTGTTATTGGAAAGATTGGCTTTCCAGGTTGGCGTGCTGGCTGGCTCTGCTTGCCTAGTGCTTGTCTGCGGGCGCTTGTGTGTGGGCGGCCCAAGTGGCGTCCAAAGTGAGCTAAACTGATCTGAAGTGGAGCCAAAGTGAGGCTAAGCTAGAGTCTAACTGCGGAGTCTCATTGCAGAGTCTAACTGCAGCGTCCAACTAAGCCAAAATGGGGCCAGTTTTGGCCGAGCTTTGGCCGAGCGGCGACTGGTTAGCAGCCAGCTAGCAGCAAGCGGCCAGAGACAGTGTGTGGGGCGAGCGCGGACGATTGTTGGCCACTGAGAGGGAGCAATGCAGCGCGAGAACATGGCGCCTATTAGCTGGGCGCTCGTGTGAGAGTTGGTGCGTCCAGCAGCCCAGCAGCCCAGCAGAGCGGCCTCAGACGAGAGAGAGAAAAGGCGCCGGAAGGAGAGAACCAGCGAGGAGCACACTTACCTATCACATTCAATTGGCTCACTGTGGCCACTGGACAGTGTTCATAATCGACCGATTCGCTGAAAGTAATCTCGCACTTGTATTGGCCCTCGTCGAGCAGTTCGAGCGGCCTGAGAGCCAGTTGGGCGCACTCGAAGTGGCCCGTTTGGAGCGCGTTTGGCGAGCGTTGCGACTGCTGCAACTGCTGCAGCAGAGCCGGGGGACAGTTCGAGGAGGAGAGGGGCCAGTGGGGGGCCGCCTTGGCGCCATTATTATTGTTATTATTATTATTATTAGCGTAACTGTTGTTGCCGCCTCCACTTCCGCTTTGAGTTCCACCACTAAGCGTCCGCTGCTGCTGCCAGACCTTGGGGTCGGCCCTAAGAGTGAGACTGGAGGCGAGACTGGAGCTGGAACTGGCTGGAGACTGGAACTGGAGCTGGAGGGGCGTGTGCAGAGCGGCGGCGGGCGACACTTGCGCCCACTGGCTGGCCGCCCCACTGCGCTGCGTCCGGTCCCACAGGAAGCGCGCCCGCTCGTTCAGACTGGCGCCTGGCCATTGGGGCGGCCACTGCTCCTCCTCAGAGTGGTGCTCGATGCGGTGCCACGCGCGGCTGCTCCCGTTCAGCCGGTACCAGGCGATCAGGTAGGGCTCGCCGCACACAGACTGCCGCCCAATCAGGCAGGGCAACTCCGCCTGGCCGCCCACCTGGCCGCTCACCTGCACCAGCTCGGTGCCCCTTCCGGCGGCCGCGCCCTCCACCAGCCGCGAGCAGGAGGCTGGTCCGCGCATCTCCAGCACTGCCACCATGAGCCACAAGCCCACAATTAGCCCCCACAGACTGGCCCTCGCGCGCCCCAGTTCTCTCCCACTTCCGCTTCCGGTTTCATCACAATGCAAAAGATCACTTCCTGTGCGGCCCTCTAGACCTAAGCTTCGTCTTCTTGGTGGTCTTCTTCTTCTTCTCAATAAGCTGTGCATCGTCCTGAGCTCTTCTGGAGCAACAGCCTTGCGAGCGTCTTGCTTTCGATGGCGTCTTGCTCGTCTTGCCGGCTCGTCTTGGCGCATTTTTGCATGATCTTGGCATCTTTTTGCATGATCTTGGCATCTTCTCGCTCGATCTTGGCGTCTTCTCGCTTGATCTTGGCGGCCGAGCTGGCCGCTGGCCCCACCTAACGGCTGGCCCCTGAGGCAACCCTCGACCATGGTTTCTCGTCGCTCGGCTGGCCAGCGGGGACTGTGTGCGGCCAGACACAGGGACTCAGTGCATCTCAACAAGCGCGATCATATGTCATCCATGGCGAGCTCGCCGAGCGCACTGACAAGAGACTGGCAAAGAAGCTGACAACGCGCGCAACACTGGCACAATGGCGCGCGCAACACTATTGCACTTGGTTCTCTCGCTCTCTGTTTGGTTCTCCTCCTTCCGCTTTTTGAGCTTTCCACTGCCTTTTGAGCTGGTCCAAAGCGAAAGGCTCGAAAGGAGCCTCGAAAAGCGGCCAAATGTCAACGCGCGGCCAGCCTGGCGACAGACAAAAGGTGCGTGCTCTGCCCACTCCTAAGGGCAAGCTCCTGCGACTCGAGCTGAGCCCCTTGGCGTGCTAGTGGCTCGTTTTTCTCTCCTCTTCACTCTTCACTCTGCCCTTCTCGTTCTTCTCAGTCTGGCCCTTTTCTCTGCTCGTTCTCCTTGTTTTGCTTGCAATAAAAACAAAACACACACCGCCCGATTGTTCTCGCCCTTCTGCCACAACTCGCCCTCTGCTCTGTCCGGCCGGCTCGTTAAATTAACGCCCAGAAGTGGCAAAAGTGGACCGAGCGGCGAACACGAACGCGCGCACAAAGTTACCTAATGGTAATAATAATAATAACGACTGGCCGAGACAGACGCACACATGGGCCGCCAGATCCGATTGGATCCCAACTCGATGCTTGAGGCTCAATGCTGGCGGCTTCAGTGCAGGCCTCTGGCCCAAAGCCTTGCGCTTGAACGGCCCCCAATTGGTTCTGCGGCTGCGCGTGCTGCGGGCCTGCTCGCGAGCGCCATCTGTCGTGCGGCGGCGAAGTTGCGCCCCGACAACGCCCCCTGATACGCCTCCGCTTGTCTGGCCCCCCACTCGCCGCCAGTCCAACGCCAGAGACAGTCCAACGGGCTGCCGCGCCCACACCACTTGACTGGCAGAGGCTGCTAGGCGCCACGACTGCTCAGCAGCGCAAAATAAGCCAAAGGCGCAAGATAAAATTTGAATTTCCACCGCCCGGCCCAAAACTCAAACTGGAGCTCAAACTCGAACTCATAGCAGAGCTCAGCCCCACTCGCTGGAATCCCACTCGGCCGACCATAACTCAAACAAACACGCCCCAAAAAGAGCCCCGCCAAATGGACGCGCTTCCTCGGCACACACACAGAGAGGATGGTCCACCGGAAGTGGGCGCCTCCTGGCCCACTTGAGTTGCGGAGGCGCGCGCACAGAGCACACAGAGAGAGAGAGAGAGAGGGCGGCCTGACTGCTGTGGCGTTTGGTGGCCGCTCTTTCCTTTCGTGTGAGAAATCAAACAGCAGAATGCTTGACTCGCCAGCGGAAGGCTGGCGGCCCACTGGCCCCAGTCTGCCGGCCAAGGTTGGCCGCACACACACAGACACAGACAGGCCACTGTTCGGCCACTCAGCGGCGCCAAGAAGGGGGGCCAATCGGCAAACAGGCTGTCGTCTGGCTTCTCCTGTGGGGCGCAAAATCGTCACCAAAAGTGGCAGCGAAAAAAGGCGCCGCCATTTGGGCCCGGCGGAAGAGATGTCGCCCAATCCTACTTGCAACGGGCGCCCATTCTTGGCCCCTTTGGGCGCCCACTGCTGCAATTTCTTCGCCCTCGTCCGTCCCCAGTCTCTGGCGCCACCCAGAGACCATCCTCTTCCTCCTTGGCGCTGAATGAATCATCCGAGCCCGCGCTGAACTGTGGCAGCCAATTGATTAATGATTGTCGGCCGCTCGAGGGCGCCCTTCGTGTGTGGCCGCTGGCGATTGCTTCCTCTGCTTTTGGGTGCTTTTGGGGGCTTTTCGAGACCAACCAAAAGCAAGAGAAACAGAATGGCTCGCCCAAAAGCTCGCCCAAAGCTCGCCCAATGCTTGCCCAATGCTTGCCCAATGCTTGCCCAATGCTTGCCCAATGCTTGCCCAATCTCCACCAATTTGGCCACAGACTCTCCCCCATTGAGGGGCGGCAAATTTAGAATCATTTTGTCTTCCTTTCGGTCACTTTTGCAATCACACACACGAGCACAAAAGCGCCCAAATGCACACACACAATGCAAATCAATCACTTGGTCCACCGCCACTTTTGGCAAGCGCAGCGAATCGACAACGAGCCGCCGTAATGATTTGGGCCGAAATGCAAAATGCAAAAGTTTGCCTCCCCAAAACAGGCAGTCAATAATAAACGGCAAGATTCCGCCCCCTTCCTGCTAACTGGCCCACTTTTCTTTTCTTCCCATAGTTTCAGCGTGTCGAACGGAACTGAAAGGGCCCACAATCACCGGCGGCAGCAGCAGACCTTAGGATGGGCGAAAGGGGGTTTAAATTAGACGCAACTCAGGCGAGCAAACAGCAGCGAGGGAGAGAGAGAGTTCGGTTGGCAATTTTGAGAAAAACTCCAAAACGCCTTCCTGGTCGCCCTCTGTTTGCTCTTCGCCTTAAACTAGACCACCAAATGGGCCCCATTTTTGCTCCACCTCAGCCAGTCCGTTTCCGCTGTTTCCGCTTTCGCCCCGGGCGCTTTGCTGCTCTCCCTTGTCTCTGCTGGCCGCCAACTTACAGCTCGTCTCCACACACACACACACACACACGCACACACAGACGGGCGTCCAATCATTAGGAGAGGCGCCCATTGTTGTGTCACGACTGCCCACCGGCGATCGGTCCAAACAGAAGCGTCCTGCTCACTGGCAACTTGTTGTGCGCAACCAGTCCACTTTCAGCTCCTCCTCAATGGTCCACTTCTGGCCCCATTCTTCTCCATTTTCCCATTCTTTTTCCACGGACAGAAATCGAGGATCAGTATTTTCGTGCGGCCGATGGACAAGGATCCAGCAATAGAGCAGCATCGGTCAGGCTATCAGCTGAGCTGAGGGGAGGGGAAAAAATTGTTAAAGCAAAAATTGACAGCCCGCCAAATTCATTAGTGGCCGCCCTCAACTGAGCTCAACTAAGCTCAACTGGGCTCAACTGGCGCCCACTCCTTTGGTTCAACAATCGAGAGGGACGAACCGAATGGAATTATTTAGCCCGCCGGACGATTAAGCCGCAAACTGCTTGATGCTGGCGCCCAATTTCCAACTTTTCGCCCAGCCCCCAATTGTTCTCTCGCCCGATCTCGTCTGGCTCCACACCGCTTGGCTGCGGGCGCCGCCTGCTAATGATTCCAGCTACCCACCATTTCGGCTAAGAGTGTTGCATAATGAGCATTAAAATGATGAATTTTGATATTCTCGCAACAGCTGGTCCTCGCTTGGGAGCGGCCCCTGTTTGCCATTCCGTTTTTCTGCCGTCTCTCTAGGGCTGCTGCCCCCCATTGGGCTGGGGCGCCACTAGGCGCGCGCACTAATTTGTGCAAAGACTATGGGGCTACAATGATCATTTGCGAAAATTAGTGCGCGTCCTTCTGCTGCGTCGACAGAAGACAGCGTCTCCTCTCAGAGAGCTCCTCTCAAAACGGCCCGCTGCTGCTCCTCTTCAGTGCTAGTCCAACTCGCAGTCCAACTGGGCCGGGCACAAAAGTCCAATTGCATTCCGGTCACTCCTGTCTCGTCGTCTGCTCGCTCGGCCAAATGCAAATCAATTGGATGTGGAACTGTTGGAGCGAAACAAAAGAACGAACGCAATTTGCCCAAGTGTCGGCCCGGGCATTTGTGATATTGAACAGGCGCACAAATGATTTTCCGGCCAAACTTTGCAGTGAAAACTATCCACTTAAACGTGGATCAGGCTTGCTTTGTCCCCTCCTCTTGCGTTCCTCAGTTTCCTCCTCTCTGTATCGATTGCGAGCTCTAAAAGAGGCCCGGACATACACAAGGGCACATAGTCTGCGGCAGGCCGACTGTGGCACACATATTGCTCACAGAATCGCCTACGAGAGAGACAAGAGTGCAAATTCGATTTCTCTTCATTGGAGTGAAATTTTTCAACTTTGCCGCCACATTTTGGCACGCAAAAAGCTTCTCCAATTTCTCCTCCAACATTTGGGGCCCCAAACCGAACCCAATGCGCTGGGGCTAATACTGGAGTTTGGGGCCCGATCTCGCGAGGGGGAGGCGCCTATTCCGCAAGAGGAGGAGCAGCAGGAGGAGGACAACAAACACCACTTGATTAATTGTCGCCGATCGTTCGTTGCGCCAGCAGAAAGGGAGAGCGAGAGTTTGTTGTCGTTGGCTTCTTCTAGTGGTGGCCTAGTGGTAGGCTGGTTGTAGGCGCCATTTGGGGCGCCCTGAAAAACCGGATCGGAGCAAAGAGGGAGAGCAAATCGAATCATCGTGTGACGCAGCAAGCAAGTCAGATGAATCATTCGGCCGCCCGAATATGCTGCTCTTTGCCTCGGTCTCTTGCTCCTTTGGCTCGCCTCCTCTCTGCTGTGTGCCGATTTCTCTCCTCTCCTTAGGCTCCTCTCTTGCTTGGCGCCGTTTTGTGGCCCCTCGTTGGCCGCCGCTGGCCCCTCGTTGGGCCCCAAACCAGTCGTCTTGGCCCGCATTTCCTGCTCCAAACAACAAGCCAGCCAATGGAATCAATCTCTGGAGCCACTGCTGTTGCCTGTGGCCCGCTGACAGGTGCTATTAATCACAGAAAAGCGGCTGGCACGTGGACGATTGCACGCGTCCAGTTGACTTGGCTCTCTCTCGGGCCAAGTTGGGCGGCGGCGGCCGCTCGCTGGTTGGCCACGCTGGTGGGCTTAGGGCGAGCCAAGTTGGCGGCCGTGCGCCAGCAATTGTGTCGCCAGCACAACACATTTGGCCGCCCCAACTCGATGGCCAAATAAAGTGCTTACGCCTGCTGGGGTCCAGCGAGAGCACACAGCGGCCAGCCTGGTGAGAAGCGGCGAGGCAAATGAGACGCTCCTCCTTTTGGGCCCCCTTCGAGCTGCGTAATTCGCTTCGAAATTTCGCTCGGGCAAAAAATTTCTCCCCCAACCAAGCCAAGAGGGCCAACTAGGGCCACTCCACCACCCTCGTCGAGCCCCAATCAACGTGGAGCGATTTGTAAATTTGCCCCAACGGTCAACTGGGGGAACGCTCCTTGGAGTGGGCCAGTGGAAATGTTTTGCGCGTGTCCAACGTCGCCGCCGACCCAAGCGAGTGCCCTAATGCCGCCCAATGGTGCCCACGATGAACTTCCAACATTATTGTCAATTCCTCTTCCTTTCACTTCCCCTGTGTTCACTCTTCTTGCACACTCTCCTTGCAGCAATCTTGCCAGCCGCGCCAAGCTGCTGGCCAGTTGTGGGCTCCCGAGCTTGCCAATGGCCCGGTCTGGTACACGTCATCGTTGGCTAAGCTCTGGGCCAATCTATGGAGCAAGTGTGTGTGTGTGTGTGTGGGCTGTGTGAGGGAAAAACCAAAATCCAATCACGACGGAAAGAAGCCCAAATCCAGCGGAATTGATTTCGCCGCCTCCGCTGAGTTTCATTCTCCTTTCCCCTCGCCATTCCTTTCATTTGCTTCTCCTCGAAGCGCCCACAGAAGGGGAGGGCTGGCATCAGCAGGCAACATAAACAAACAATTTTCTTGCCCACCCAACTGAACAGCAACCGCCGAAATCGCACACAAGGAGATTAAGACGATGAATTGTAATAATTCCGCTAGGAAACAACCACACTAAGTTGCTGCTGCTGCTGCTGGCCGGCCTACCCTACTTGGCCTTGCTCTCACTCTACGCCCCTAGCCTCTGCACTCGTCCGTTTGCTCATACTGCCACTCTTAATGCCGCTTCCCTTTTCCGTTTGGCTCGGCCATTCGCTGCGCCTCCGGAAGTAGTGGACATAAGCAATGGTTGTTGTCGGCGAGTTGGCAGAAATGTCGACTTATGTAGCCAGTTGCATTGCCAATGGTGGCATAATACACTGATGATTAATGGGCGCAACGCTAGAGGCTGCAAGTACACTTTGCCTCCCTCTTTGCCTCCTCTCACTCTCACTGGAGCTTTGCCTCTCGTGTCTGTTCAATATTCAATGCTGCCATCTAATGATTGTTCAACAAAGTAAATGTTATCGATTGATCTATGGAAAAAATCGCTTCTCTCAATTTGAGAATTCTTTCGTTAGACTGTATAATCATTCGGCAAATATAGCGCTCTTTCATCCTATTCGATGCGATGGTTTATGTCACTACGAAAGCGTCGCGTATTATTCCATTCCAAGCCAAGCTGATGCTCATGATTGATAGGCCAGCATATTCTGGGTTGTGATTCGCTAGATCAACAAATCTTAGTCAAACAATGGATTTTTTCTATCCCGATCTTTCCTCTCTTGCCCCCCTTTTCTCAATACATCTTTTGTTTGCTCTCCGGCAATCATTCACCATTTTCCAGCCAAATTCCTCCCAAAATTCATTTCTTATCCTATCGATATGTTGAGCAGATGATTGTATCAAGGTGGTATGGACTTACCTAAAAGATCCCATGATTGGGCAATATTTAACCATCGACGAATGATACTATATCTTATGAGCAGTTCAAGGATTCTCGCTCACTATGAGGCATTGATTAAGGATGTCAAATGAGATTGATTTAAGTTTTGAGAAAGATCTTGGAGTAATACTAGAAAATACATAGATAAGGTAGATATCCAGGTGATAGATACTTGTCGCCTATGGTTCACAGCGAACGAGCGAATTTGCATCATCGGTTTATATCACTGCTCAACCGCCTCCGCACAAGTGGTCCGATCTTGAACCGAGCCACACCCAAATACTGCGCGACATTTCGGGCTCCATCGGGTTTTCGGTTCGGGCTCTCGAGTGTGCGTGACCTGAGAACTAGACGCTCTGCCACCGATCGCACACGGTACCAACAACAAGTGTAAATATACAACATCCCCAATGGTACAGGGGCACAGCCTGGACACCCACTTGTTCTGTTATTAATGATCACTGAATGATGTCATATTATAAGATCAACAATTAGATTGAGGCAGGAATCTTCAACATTCAATTCATCTGAGAGGTACAATTGTTCACACGACATGGACGAGCTGCCCGGCAAGGATGTGGCCTTCGAGTTCTATGCAAGATTTGAGCCTAAAGAGATCCTTGGCCGGGGTGTGTCTAGCACAGTTAGAAGGTGCATTGAAAAAGCAACAGGTATTGAGTATGCGGCAAAAATTATCGATGTCTCCGGTGATATGGAAGATTCCACTGGTTGCACTCTAAGGCAATCTACATGGAGAGAGATCAGTGTTCTAAGAATGATGGCAGGCCATCCCTATATCATAGAGTTATATGATGTATTTGAATCAAGCACTTACATATTTTTAGTATTTGAATTATGTAAAAATGGTGAACTCTTTGACTATTTAACTAGGTTTGTTGCATTATCAGAGAAAAAAACTAGACAAATTATGAAACAATTATTCGAGGCTGTCGCATATGTGCACTCGAAGAATGTTGTACATAGAGACTTAAAACCTGAGAACATATTATTGGATGACAATTACAATATAAAAGTTAGCGACTTTGGCTTCGCTAAACCTTTAGAGGAGAATGAAGTCTTGTTCGAGCTCTGTGGAACACCAGGTTATCTAGCTCCTGAATTGCTCAGGGCTGCACTATGTGAAGGTAGCGAGGGATATGGAATGGCTGTAGATATGTGGGCTTGCGGAGTTGTCATGTACACTTTACTGGCTGGTTTTCCGCCATTCTGGCATAGGCGCCAATATCAGATGTTAAAGAGTATTATGGAAGGT
>Ga0058701_10000457_pt1 | contig 28446 bp, 28 predicted proteins | sample AgamicOrMae_FD_97039 | JGI IMG/M metagenome (GOLD analysis project Ga0058701, IMG submission 97039) | Agave microbial communities from Guanajuato, Mexico - Or.Ma.e | ecosystem: Host-associated > Plants > Phyllosphere > Phylloplane/Leaf | place: Guanajuato, Mexico | collected 2012-06-04 | reverse complement strand
TCATTCTTGTTCAACTCCCAGCGAAGCCGATAATTATTAACGGTAAATAGTTGACAGCCAACTTCTATCTCTAAACTACTGCAAAAAGACGTATCGAAAATATTCACAGCTAGGCTTTGGGTAGACATTATCAACAAGAAATTACAGGAAGACATAATTGATCAACAACCGGATTAACATGGCCGCAACTTATGGTTACGCCGGGGAGTTCTCCTCTGATGAGGATATAGATAGGATCGAACAGCAATCAGAAAGAGTAGTTCAATCACGATTCAATGACAGTTTTAATTCAAGACCAAATGCTCAACAGATTGAAAAAACAATCGAGAAAATTAGAAGCTTGTCACCCGACGAGGATATCGATTTGACGGATGAGCTGCTAGCAGCCCTCTTGGACCATTTCAAAACACAGCGTGGTCCTATTGTCGATTCTACTCGTAACCTTTATAAGAAGATTGCGTTTAGGATTATCCGAGAGGGTTCGAGGAAAGAGAATGAGAATAATGCTAACAATCATAATAACAACAATATCGTCATCAACGATACCGGACTCGCAAGCAAGCAGAGGCCCCAGGCTATAGATTCGTTCAGTAGTGATGAAGAAGAGCTTCCTGCACCTGTTGTCCAAGGTACTCTCAAGAAGAGAATAAATGAACTAGTTCTTGATGATGAGAGCAAGCCAGATGAAGCTGGGGACGAGAACGTCGAAGAGATGGAAGTCGACCAAGAGGCACCGCATACAGGTCAGCTGCGTGAGACCAAGCAGGTGGATATAAGCACAGAGGATGAAGAGGACGATAACACTGGAGAGAGTACCGGGGGCTCTGAAAGTGACGATTCAAACAGCGAGTCCGAGGTCTTGGAGGTGACACCCATCAAGCCATCTAGACAACAGGCAGTGATAACCGGTGGCAAATCGAGAGCAGCTCCAAAGCAAGCACATTCAGAGTCGTCCGTAAAGCGACAACCACTTGCACAGTCTACACCAAAGGATACCACATCGAGCACTGCAAAGAAGCCATACACGAGAAGCCAACGTATGGCAGCAGCACGTGCAGTGACATCAAGCCAGAAAGCCACCGATTCGTTTTTAACCAGCAAAACTTCAGTCAGCGCAACTAACAAGTCTTCCCGTTCCTCGAGGAGAGTTTACTTATTCATTGGATCTGCTATCTTGGTTGCTCTTTTGTCGTTCTTAATCTATCGATTCCGCGATAATATTTTGGCACAATCAAGCGCTGGACGACGTTTGTCGATCAATTTCGGCTGATCTTGTCCCTAAGCTCAGTATGAACTCCCTACTGGATCATGCAGACGAACAAAAGCATCAAAATTTTCACGAATTGATGTCTGATACTCATAATAATCACAAATCGTGATCTTATTTTAGAAACTACCTCAATCGAGGTATACCGCTAGACAACCGAACATTCTATAGGTGGCAGCAATCAATGACATGGCCCAAATTGCGACGAAAGTGCCCATCGGTTTTTGAGTTTTTACCATATCGACAATGTGAAGCACGAGACACGTGGAGCACCGATCAGGTGACAGGATAAAGTATTCATCAAGATTACAGATCGGACGATTTCATCTAGAATCTTTGTATCTTTGAATTGAAATAAAAGCTAATAATTTAGATCTGAGTATTTGCCGATCGGTGCCCTCGCCCGCTGCAAAGCAGGTCGCTGCCAATCTGATGCCTTCTTACCTCATTCTGCCTCGCTTCATACAGTTAGCTTAATCTTTCGTGCTCTAGTCATCGTGAGAGCTTTGTTCTCAGATACCTGCAGCACTCAAGCTTGTCCATTACTTGGAGTCACACCAGAGCCAGAGGGAGCCAAGAGCAGCTCAAAAACAGATCATTCACGAGGCCTGCTAGACTAGTGACGACCATCTAGATTATGACTGGTGCTATCTGAGTGAGTTGGTTTGTTGCAGACATTCAATCGATTCAAATAGAAATCGGTGATGTGGAGGCGATAAGCTGGGGGAATACTTCTAGGTTCTCAGGAAGTGCTAAAATTGGGCCTCTTAGCTGATTGGCCAAAGTTATGTTGTGCACGCGCAAAGGAGTTTACATGGATAAGCCACTGCTTGGTTGCGCTATTGACCCAGAAATAGTTTCATGGATAAGCGAGAGTTGGCCCGAGTTACCATAACAACTACATATGTCAGCTGGATCGGATACTAAGGCGGAGCAAAATGTCACTTAATCACGCCAATCGCATCATTGGAGAGACTTATTGTATCATGATGTTCGAATTTTGATATGTCGGTTAGCGTTTAGTGAATCAGCGAGGAGTGTCAGATTGGGCTAATTATATTGGACGCAGTATCAAAGGTTTGAGCTCAAGCCGTGCGCATCAAGTCTCATGATAGGAACTCGACGACTCTAAGATCCTTGTTGTGTCCTGATCGGAGTTTGCGCTTTAACTTTGTCCAAGATCGACAGATAGATCTGGCAGGTCGATTTGAAATTTTTAGTGAGAGATTGGAGAAAGGAATTCAGCAATCATGATGCTACTGCGTATGTGAGAGATTGGTGAGGGGAACTTGGAAGATAAGCGATAATCATGGAAGTGAAAGGCGAATCTAGGTATGAGCGCTTGCGCAAAATAGGGATCGGCTCTTATGTAAGTATAAATCCTAAGAGCTCTCCTTTGGAATCGATGGACTAAGATAACTGAAACGGATTTGATTTTCCTCAATGTGAAATCCTATCGACCAGGGAGTTGTATTCAAATGTGTCAACAGGCAGACAGGTCAAATAGTAGCAATCAAGAGATACTCAGAAAACGATTCTGACCCAATTATCAGGAAGATAGCGATGCGCGAGGTCCGCATGCTGCGCCAGTTGAAGCATCCAAATCTCATCCACTTGATCGAGGTATTTAGGCGCAAACGGAGGTTGCACCTTGTATTTGATTACTGCGAGCTAACCGTTTTGGATGTGATTGAGAAATACTCGAACAATTGTCCCCTGAACTTGATCAAGAAGATAGTCTGGCAATTGGTGAACGGAGTGAACCACTGTCATTCTAATAATGTTAGTATTCATTCAGATGCCAATGATCAAGAGCTCTCCCTCTGCTTTTCTCAAGATTAACATATGACACCTAGCAGTGCATTCATCGTGATATAAAGCCTGAGAATATACTCATAAACCAATCAGGAGTTGTGAAGTTGTGTGATTTTGGTTTTGCACGCAATCTAATCAGCAACACCAGTAGGGTTCTGGCAGAATCACAATTGACCAATGGAGTGGGTAAGAGATTGCTGCCAGAGGACAAAGGAACTCGACCAATGGTGGGCCCAACAAATCTAGTCGCCCCCCAGAATCAACCGAACAGTGACTCAGAGCTCAGCCTAGTGGCTCCGAAGAAACCGGAAGGTAGTGACAATGACCAAACCGAGGGTCAAGCAGTAATTAGGCAGGCGCTAACCGAGTACGTGGCCACTCGGTGGTATCGTGCGCCCGAGCTCTTGGTTGGTGAGATCTTTTATGACTTCAAGGTTGACATTTGGGCGATTGGCTGTGTGACGTAAGTGAGCGGAAACAATCGAACACGAACGAGACAAACCTCAATCTCGAGTCTTCGCTAATCTTTAATCTTCTCAATCATCATGCTGACTCACCTAAGTGCCGAATTGATGCGTGGTGAACCCCTGTGGCCGGGAAAGACAGATTTGGATCAACTGAATATGATAAGAGACTCTCTCGGACCTCTGACAACGAGCCAAGCTTACACCCTAGTCAAACAGAGTCTCTACGATCAGGTTAGTAGCGGGAGATGATCTAGATGAGTGCCACTAGTCTGATGATTGATTATTAATTAGAAATCCTGTGAAAATTTATCCCAGATCAATACCGAGCGTCTGTTGAACGATTCGCAAGCTCAAGTTATTTCTGATCCAGTGGAGAAACGTCTACCAAATCGCGTTGGCCAATGCGGAGTCGATTTTGTTCTAACTTGTCTTCAAATGGACCCTGCGAAACGCCTGCCAAGCGATCTCCTGTTGCAGCACCCCTATATACAGTCATCGAAAATGGCCCAATTTATCGGTGCCTTAGCCACGGGCCAACAGCATGGCACAGTCGATCACAAGAGCAAAATGGCCTACAACAACCCTCCCATGGGATATAGAAAGACATCTGACAACCCCGAATCTACAAGTGTCCAATTTGATGCAAGGAAATCGAGACGAGCCATTCAGCCGCCGACAAAGAGTCCCTTTTCGCCCATGCAAAACAGTCCAGAGACGGCCAATTTTGGAGAGCGCGCCAACTCTCGCCAAGTGAACCTGGTTTCTAATCAGAAGACAAAGAAACTCAATCAGATACCAAGTTCCAATGATTCCCCAACAAAACCTTTCTCCTCCCATCTACCAGCACCCAAAGCGCGAGCACAGCTTACAAACACATCCACTATTGCATACTCTAATGCTCAGTTTGATGCAAACGGGACCTATTACAAGCAGAAGGCTCTACGTACTCAGCTGCCCCAAATGATTGACAGAAACTATCCAATCGTTCGAGTGGACAGAAATCTGCACATTAGTCACAAACAATCCGACCGTCAAAAAGAGAATCTAAGCAGAGCCAACGCTGACAGAGTATCATCTAGCCTGAAGACTCACGTGAGAGATGATCCACCGACCAAGAGCAACAAAGCCGTGAAAAAGACTCAAGAGAATATGAGTCAGCAACAGCCTGTGTCCAATGATGAACTTTCAAAAGGCGTTTCAAATTCACATTATGGAATACCATCGATTGATTCAAGACACAATAGGTCTCCAATGGTAGTGCCACAGACACCGGTGAACAAAATTTCTGTCACCAATGCGCCCAAATTGATCAATGCTGGAGTCAATAATCGCAGATATGGATCAAGAAAGGAGATCAATCGCGCTCAAGATCAGCGAGACCACATGAGTTCATCCACAACAACTGGATCCTCCAATTCGATTGTAGCTCACGCCAAATCGTCCTCAACCCCCTTCTTGCCTCGCCTTTAGATGCGAGTGGTCATTAAAATCATCTTGATGTTTGTAGTTCGCGAATCGGATTGATCATTCTTCACCAAGCTCACTCTCAATCCATGGATGAGTATCCATAGATAAGCCTGGTCCTCAAACTTCCAAAGCATCAGGTGAACCTCTCAACTTCTAGAGATCTTTTATCCTTGTCTATGTCATCGTACTACAGATGATCCTCGAATCTATCTCTCTCCAAGGGGTTGCATCCATCGACTGTGATTGGCGTTCTCCATCGTTGCATACTTTCTATACAAGCTGCCGATCTCCCCACAGATTAAAGCATTTTGATGCTAGCGCAGATTCTTCAGCTTTCCGCCTCAAGCTCCAGGCACTGAATTGAGTTTATTGTCATCAATTTTTGAGTTATCATCTAAGTTTGACGAGCAGAGAGAAAAATTGCGTCTAATTGAGAGCCAATTTGAGGGTTCGCAATCACACGATGTAGCACAGACAGCATGAGGCGAGTATCAGTTTGAGAAGGTCTGGCAATTGAAATTGGATTGAGACAAGAAACTGGACTCAGTTTCGCTCGTGTTTCGGCTTGATGGAGTTGACTTAGTCCGCAATTTGTTATCCCGTTCCGAAGCTTGTGCGGGAGGATGATAAATCGCATCATTAGTTTCGGAGCAGTGCTCGTTCGGCTCTATGGAGAAGACTAGCTGCACTAGAGATTGTACAGTTGTTATCCGGTGATCAGGGAGCTAGAATTGTTATTCTTGCAGTCCAATATTGAAAATCTTGGACCTAAGGCGGTTCTTTATAAGCAATTTCGTGTCAATTTTTGCCAAGCTGAAAATGGCCAATGATCCAGCCGGGCAAAAGACTGACCAGTGCGAGAAGGCAGCACTGCTAGTGATGTGAAATTGGATTCTCTCAGAATTCCGATTGGATCTTGATCCAGGTGGCGCAGCTTCATGTTGAAACGGCACATAGCGGCCCCACCAAGTTGGCGCCCACGCTAAGCTAGTGGCTGCGCGCCAGGCAATTTAGTGTTTCCTCTTCTGCTTGCCAGTTTGGACGAACTGGCAAACTGCGCAGGCTCAGCACTGGCGGCCAGTAAGGCTGGCACAATGGTGGGCTAGAATGGTGAGAACCTAATCGGCTTCCGTTGTTATCGCTTCGATTAATTCTTACCATCACAACGAAACGAGCTAAAGAACTAGCAAAAGTCTGACTGGCAGTGGTGGATTCAATTTCTCAATTGCTCATTCCTGATCCGGCAACCAGAAAAATCGCTTCACCAACAAACAGTGGCAAGTCGAGAGGACTAGGTCTTGGAGAGACTCAGCATTTGACGGCTGCTGTAAGCGAGAAAAGATTTAGAGCCAAAGTGTAAGGTTCATCTCTCTTTCAAGAGGCCAAAGATCGATCGAGCCGGCTGGCAAAGGGAAGGCAAAATGGATTCCTCCGGAAACAACTTCATGAGCAAGTACGCAAACAAAAACTCAGACGCCTTGCGTCACTTGACATCACAGCAGTTCTTCGAGGTTTGGAACAACTACGATCAAGACGGTAAGTATTATTGCTATTAAATTGGGCTCGACTTTGAGGAAAAATCTGAGACGGAAAGTTTGTTTTTTCCTCCTCAAGATCGTAAGAAAGCCATCTAGAGCACAAAACAACTGACTTTGCGGCTTCGACCAACATTTATGATTGAAACACAAACGAAACAAAACTAGGTAACGGCTACATAGAGGGGGGCGAATTGGACAACTTCTTGCAAGAGTTTGTGACAAGCATCCGTCAAGACAAGGTGAGTGGATCATCATGTTAATTGTTACAGTCACGACGATGGTTGATTGTCGTAAATCTGGTCGACATTTTGACTTGTCTAGCAGAGCGAGAGGCACGCCTATGAGACGACGCCAGAGACAAGGGCACGCAATATGCAGCAGCCAGACGGCCACTCACAGTTGGCTCTATAAGGTGCGCAGTGCAGTGCACCACTTGATCGATTGGGCGCCCAATGTGATGCCGCGTGCTGCCACTTGGGCGCGCGTCGCAGGTGCACGAGGATGGCGCCCAGCCACAGCGGCCCACCCGCTCACACCCGCTCACTTGCCGGCCTCATTATTTGCTCCTCGGGCGAGTCTGAGTTTGCCACCGCCACCGGTAAGCCTCCGGTGGGGCCGCTGGCGAGCTGGCAAGCTGGGAGAGGGTGGGGGCGACGGACGTGGGGCAGTGCTCGGGGCTTGAATTGATATCGAGCCGCTGAGGGGCCGGGAAAAAGTGTGCCACCGCCCGGGGTTGGCTGCACTCTGGGCGATGGGAGTGCTACTGTCAACATGTGACGGGGCTGGGTGCTCTCCGCGTTGACGAGCTGAGGCCCAATTGAATTGCGATTCGCTTGGAGCCAAAAGTTTGCGTGGAATTTGCTTAAAATTAGGCGCCCTCACAGTCTCCCTTTCCGGCAACTCTCTCTCCCCCTCGCTGAGCAGATTTTTATTCGGCCCCTTTTATGCTGGCCGTCCATTACTGTTGGAGAAACAGCAGTGTGGTGGCAGCGTGGGCGTGGGAGCAGGAAAAAGAGGTGCCAACAATGCAACTCATCGCTGGGGCGTGTGCACTAGTCTGCACTAGTGTCTGAGGGGCAAAAGTTGAAATTTTTCTCCTGAGAGAGCCAGCCAAAGATGATTCGCCGCAAGGGCGGCCTCAGAGCAGCCCAAACACGCCATCAGAGTGATTGATCGTCCGCCCACTGGCTGCGGGAGCAGCCCAGAGTCTGTCTCTCGTCCGCCGGGGTCCAGTTCAAAGATGAATGGGCTCCAGTTGGCTTAGCTTTGGGCCAGCTTTGGGCCAGCTCTTGGCCCGCGAGCTAAGCCGATGATTAGCGCCAACTTGCGCCCACTTGGGCCCAAGCCAGTTTGTGGCGCCGGGCCAACTTGTCACCGATGGGCTCCCATCGACGAGGCCTCCAAAGACTGTCCACGAATGGTGCCGACTTTCCGGCCTTGCTGTGCTGCACGCGGCCACAGGCGAGTCACTCGTGCACTGCTTCATCGACCCGCTCGGTCACCTGTAAATATCGCCAGCCTGCCCTTGTATCTGGGGCCAAATTATTCCAAGTCGGGCCAAGTCGTTCCTCGGCCCAATCCAAGTGGCTGGGGTGTAAATTTTTGCGCCCAAGCAGCAGAGGCATTCTAATATAATCTGAAATTGGCCGCAATGTTGCGCCCTCCGTGTGGACCATTTGCGGCGACTCGGCGGCGGCTGAATGTTGTTTGGGAAAGAGATTAGAAAGAGTATAATTCGAACTCGAACTGGGTGACACACCTCGGTGGCTGTGCGCCAGCGCTCGAGGGAAACCGCGGTGGAAAGACACTCATTGAAATTCCGACACCTTTCTTGGCCGCTGCTTTTTGGCCGCAGCTTTTTGCTCACCGCTTTTTGGGCCGCCGCTTTTCGGCTTTGCTCTCGTTGAGCTCAAATGTCTGTGCCCAGTGAGCCAGAGTTTGGGCAACGTGCGGAAGCAAGTCTGTGGCCAACGGGCGCCACATTTGGGCCCGAAAATCCTCAGCTCAGATGGAAAACCACAACTAATACAAACCAGAGGAGAGCCTTCTTAGTCTGTTTGCTGGCGGGCGCACCCTCTCGCCCGCAAACAAACGGCCACATGTAACGTGCACCTCGTCAAGCTGGCCAGTTGATCCTGGCCAAAGCTCGCCAATGGGCCCCAATGGGATAGAGCTATCAAAACAAATGAAAAGGGGCGCGAATTCTGGCGCATTTCCGCGCCTTGAGCCAACTGGGCGCCCAAGCCAACCACAGTAGCCCCGCGAGCACATGAGAGACACCGGAAATAACATTGTCTGTCTCGAGTGAGACTCTCAATGTCGCACTTTAATATGTGAGCGGAAGAATATATTGTGCCTCCAAGGTCCGAGAGGAGGCAGTTTTGTGCAGACCAAGGGGAGCGTTTGCCCACAGGTCCAACGCGGCCGCTTTGATGATTGCACGCGGGCGCATCAAGAGCTTTGCTTTGGGATCAGAAACTAGCATGGGAATCCAATGCGCTGGGCTGGAAACCTCTCCCGTTTCTCTGTCTGCATCCAGCTCCATTAGAACTCTGGAAGCCATTTGGCCCAATCACAACCGAGACCCTCTTGCCTCAGAGCCTTTCCTCTGCCCCTCGAATGGTGTTCCTCCTTTGCTTTGTGTCGCTTATGCAAAGTTTTGCCCAAAGGGGCGCCAGTCTTTTTTGCCTCCCTCTTGATTTCCGCCCGCTCCAGATCATTGTTTTGCCCGCCTTGACTCTCGGCCAAGTGGTTCTCTCCATTGACTCTGATGCACCTGCAGACGTTTGTGAGCAAACAAAAGTGCTCCTTGCCAGCCCCTTTCGGCCAGACGCGCGGCCAAGACTTTGTCTGGTCTCAATATTCCTGCCCGCCCATTCGATATTGTGGCAATATTTTTCCTGCCCGGAAGTGCACACAGAAGGCTCAAAGAGGGCTCACCGAAAGGGTTTCTTGGGCCGCCTCTTTGTGGCGGCCGGAAGTGAGGAGGAGGCCTGTTTGGTGTTGGTGGTGGCGGGCAGCTTTTGTTGCTCGCAGCTTATCACTTTGGAAAAATTGCCCGCCCGCCTCATTTTCTTTCCATTCTTTTTTCCTCCCCCCAGATTCGTCAAATCCACTTTCTGGGCGAGCAGACTGGCAAGAAAGCAGACTGGCAAGCCAGCAGACTGCCATTGCACCAAAATGCACCAGCCAGATGCAGCCCGATGGGAGGCCACAATGCTGCCGAGGGGCTACTCTCACAATCATTATTGTTCGCCGCCTCCCGCCAACAAGGGCCCCCCCCCAATAGAGGCTCCATTTCGGTGCCCGTTTCCAGCCTCGACAAAGATGGCGTCTCCTTTTTTCCTCCCGCCGCCACCGCCGCCCCACTTCTTCCGCCCATCTTCCTCCTCCTCCTCCTCCACCTCCTTGGCCACCGTCTCCGCCCCCTTGGCGCCATCACACGCCCCGCCTGCGCCAGGCGGCCCGGTCGCGGTTAGCTGGCCGCCGGTGCGTCACACGCACGCCTCGCTGGTCCGCCCGGGTTCATATGGGCGCACAGGTGGCACTCGTCTCGGAGGAGAACCCCTGGCTGGCTTTTGGGGCTCGGCCAGCCTAGGCGACTGCGGCCTCAGCGCGGCCGCCCTAACGATTGGCGACGTGAGCCAAACTTATCTCCCTTGATCGCGGGCCAGTTGTGCACATCAAATGAGCACCATGTCTAGCTGGCTGGCTGGCTGCCACTGGCGCTGCTGGCGCCACTGAGGCCGATTCCGCTGAAGGGGCGAAATGAAACTGTCATCAGGCGGGCGCCTCTGTGTGTTGGGGGCCTGCAAAATGGCCCGCAGAGAGTGTATGCAAAAGTGGCGCTGTTGCCAAATCGTATTGTCAACAAACACACAGCCGATTAGAGGCGGCAACTCGTGTGCGGCAGACTGAGCGCGGCACACTGAGCGCGTTGCCCACTCTTCCACCATAATGATTCCCGCCCGAACCCCACAGGTCCGCCCCCTTTTCCTTGGCGCCCGCCTCCTCCTCCTCCTCCTCCTCGACTTGCCTCCGCTAAACGGGGGCGCCAAATGGGCGGAAATCAATCTCGGCGAGAAAAAAGGATCAAACGCCGATGCTAATGACGTATGCGTATAAATAGAGAGCGCCCAACGTCTGCTCCAGAGTGGTTGGAGACTGCTCGCCTCCTTGCGCCCGCCTCGAGCCAGTAAATCGAGCAGTCGCCGCCACTCGTTAGCTCTGGCGCCTCCCTCTTCCTCTTTCCATGCCACGGCCACCCACCTCGGGCCCAACGCCAACCAAGACGCCCAGAAACAACCATTTCCAATCCTATTAGAGAAAGCTCCTTAGCATGGGCGGCACGTGTGCCTTTGCGCGCGAGCGTCTCCATGTTTTGCTTGGCGCCAACTTCCGCTCGGTCTGCACTGGCGGCCGGAAGTTGGAGCTCATCCAGTTCGTTTGTTCGCCATTGGCGAGGCTAGACTGGCCTCGTTGGTTTGGAGCCCACTCGAAGAGAGTTGGCCAGCTCGTTGGAAGGAGAGGGGACACTTTGCACTCCAATTGGATTGGCCGATTTGAATTCTGGAGTGGAGAGTTTTCATCAGGTTAGTGGGAGAAGTGGAAAATCCAAATCGATTTCCACTGTCTCCCAGAGTTTTCCAATTGTTTGCCGAGATGCCACTTGATTCTTGAACAGTGCTTGCGACTAGTGCAATTTGTTCCTCCGACTATTGGCCAAACTATAGAGAGTGTGTAACAAGCAGTTAGATTTTGGGCCCAAAGTTTCAGGCAACTTGGAGCCAGTCCCATTTGTTGGCCGGCCGCGAGCATTTCTTCTGCTGGAATTTCCCCGCTGGGGAACCACAAACAGGCTGCTCAAGTGCGAAGGGTGCTCGCTGGCTTTGTCTGGCAAGCCGCCAAACGGCCACCAAACACACATCAGTCCCCCGGGTCTGCAATTCAATTCCATTGTCTGGCCCGAGCTTGTTTGTTCGCCAATTGTGGAAGTGTCGGTCTGGGCGCGGAGAACAGATCAGAAAGCGGCAAAGGCGCCATTGTTTTGCTTTCTCGCTCTTGTCGGACACGTTCCAAATGGTGCCTGAGGAGGCACTCGAAAATATTGCACTCTTGAGACGGCGCCCATTGCTTCTCGAGTGGCGTGAAGGCGCCTCCATTTGAGTGCGAGGCTCCATTGCGGTCAGTGGTCGGCGTACTCTGTGCTCGTCGTTCCATTTGGGCCGGCAATCTTTATTGGCCCCAATTGTTGTTTATTTTAACCAAAGCTCGCCCTCTCCACGAGGCTTTGTTGGTCTCGGCGTTAACGTGTCACTGGCCGGCCAGCTCGAGGGGAACCCCCGCTGAGGTGTCCAGGGGAGCTTAGGTGTTCCACGCCTTGGCCACTGGTGAGACACCACACAATTGACCAGCACCATTTGCAGAAGACGACCAGCTTGGGGCAGCCAAGAGGGACTGTCTCCTCCCAGATCTTGGGGGCGGACGAGGCCGAATGGAATCTTGGACCGAGTGGAGTCGCAAATCACGCAGACTCTTAATTGGGCCCGTAGGATAATTGGCCGAGAAGCCGCCTCTAAGCATCGGCCGGTCCATCGCCGACTGAAATGGGCCCGGCGGTCTAGCGAGGCGAGACTAGGACTGGAATAAATTTGAGCCTCATTTTCGAGCGCCCACTCGCCGCCCGTCCACACTAAACACTGGCCGCCAGACACACTCTTCGGCCGGCGCCCAAGTGTCCGTCTGGCTGGTTTTGTTTTGCTGAGAAGCTGGCCAGCTAGCAATGCTTTGGTTTGATTTGTTGCGTGCAAAGAAGTAAACGCTGCAATTAGCATAATTAAGCAGCTTTGGGGGGACGGCCGCTCATCGAGTAAATTTGTGATCCCATTGCACATCTCAACTGGACACAACTGGCCCGTTGATGTGCCTGTGTCTTGGTTAAGGCGCGACACGAGCGCAATTATCATCGCATTGGGCCTGGGCGGCTCCGATGGTGGCCCATTGTCGGTGGGTGTTCACTGGAAGGGGCCCCCTTTTTTGGGCCTCCTTTGGGGCCGCCGTCGCTGCTCGTTATCGTTTCTTTCCTCTCACTTGGGCCCCCACAAGATTGGATGGCCTATTAGAGCGCCAGTTGCTTGGCGCGGGCGGCCACCAACTCGACCACGCAATTGCCATTTAGTTGGCCCAGTCTCAGTCTGGATCCATCATTTCAGCGTCCGTCGCTCGGCCACCGGCTGGCTGGCCAGCTAGCTCGAGCTCGAGCTCGAGCTCCAAAGCGAGCCGCCCGAGCGAGCAGCACAAGGAGGAGCACCACTGGCAGACTCCAATTGCGACAGGCCCACCCAATTGTGCGTTTGCCATTTGGGCCGTCGATTTGTTTTGTCTCCCGCCCGCCCACTGCACAAACGGGCCCAAACTCGCCACAAGAGGCCCACCTCGTCCCCTTTGCTCGTCCCGGCCGGCCCTTATCAGGCCTCCTGCACCCCGGCTCTGAGCTGGAGCCTGGCTGGACCTGTTTGGGCCAAGGGACGCCAAGACAATGAACGAATTGTCGCTCGTTGTCGTTCGTGCTTCCAGTTGCCCAGTTGCCGGCCGACCACCACGACAACAACCAGCAACTAGGCTCTGACCGACTTCGGCCGAATTCGAGAACTGCCAGCAAGGTGCAAACTTGTTCACCACGTCGCCTCACTGGACACAGGTGTCAGTGGTTGGCGCTGGCGACTGGGCCACCGTTTTGCCGATGATTAATGGTGCTCCAATGTTGTCGGCCGCACAACACACACGAGAAGTCTTGCTCGTTTGGCGCCCGGCTGGCTGGCCAGCCAGGGGGGACTAGCTCCGCTCGCTCGGCCCACTGGAGCTCGTCCACTGGTGGCAATGATCGATCTCTTTGGCCCGCAGCTCACCTCTGGCCTTCGGGGGGAGCCAAGCGAATTAAGAGCATTCAAACCGCTCGTTTCGTGCTCGCCAAACTCTCCCATCAAACTCACCTCAGACTTATTCATCAGACCCGCTTATTCATCGGCCCCCAGCCCAGGCCGGAGGCAAAATTGCCAGTGGGCCAGGTCGCCACCCATTTGACGCTTATCTCGGCCACTCGCTAACCAACCGCTCGCGAACAAAAACAACCCCCGCCCAATGGAACAACAATCGCACCTCTACACACACTGGGCCGCCTATCTCTAATCAATTTCAGGAACCACTTGACGAGCGCTTATTGCAGGAGCTGAAAAAGGCCTTCATGGACGCCTATGACAATAATCACGACGGCCGGATAGACATCCGCGAACTGGCCCAACTCTTGCCCCTTGAGGAGAGTTTCAAATTGTTATTTAAGTTCGAGAATCAGGTGGATTCCAGTGTGGAATTTATGAAAATTTGGACCAAATATGACTCGGACGCAAGTGGCCACATTGAGGCCAACGAGCTGAGGAACTTCTTGCGCGACCTAATCACCTCCAACCAGAGTTCCAACACTGCCACTTCCGCCGGCCCCAGTGGACAGGGCACCAAGCTGGCCCGAAAGCCAAACTCGATTGACGAGGACAAATTGGACGAGTACACTGAGACTTTGTTGAAAATTTTCGACTCAAACAAGGACGGAAAATTGCAGCTTAACGAGATGACCAAGTGAGTATGATGACTCTAATGTTCCTTGAGACATTTTTCTAAGCTTTTCCTCCAAGCAATTTCTGGGAAAAAAACAGCTTTCCAAGGAACAGTCTTGCTCTCTGTGGGTGGCCAACTAACTCAGCCGCCTGTCATTATACAAAAACCAACCAAAACAGACTTCTCTTGGTCAAGGAGAACTTCCTCTCTTGTTCCGGAATTTTTCATGGAAGTAACAAAAAGCTCGACAAGCAAGATATTGAGCGCATATTCACTTCCTACGATCGGGTAAGTCATTAGGTCTGGCCAAGAGGCTTGTCTCCGCTCCGGAAGCTCCCAAGCCCACAGGCTCGAGAGGCTCGTCCGGGCGGAGAAGTGACTCTCTTAGGACCACTTGTACCATGTGGCGGTGGCTCTTAGCTGCAGTCTTCAGTTTGGAGGCGCTTTAGTTTCGACAACAACCAATTGTGTCCAATCCTGAAGGGGCCTTAACGAGCGCGCCGGCGTCTTGGCGATCCTTATCTCGGGCGCTGGCGTTGGGTGCTCTAATGTTGTCAAACTGGAAAGGAAACAGGCCAAGTGTGCCAAGGGAAATGCCGTTTGTCGCCACATGCAGCCAGAGGACAAGTTGCCCAATGGCAGACACACACTTATAGTGGACTCTGCATTGAAGGGGGCCCACTTTTTGCACGCGAGCCACCAATGATGGTCACTCGGCACGCGCCGCTTATCTTTTCTTCTCCCTCCACTTTGCTTTGCTTTGCTTTTGCTTTGCCCTCTCGACGAGTAATGAGTGGAAACTTTCGCCGCTAGTTGCAGGGAGGCTCTAGACTGGCCCCAAAGAAAACACTTTGGCCAGTCGAGTGGGCGAGCAAGACGTCTCAGTGGTTGACAAAAAGGAAACTAAGCAAAGGAAAATAAAATAACGCTCGACCTCCTCACTGCTTGGCTCTCGGCTTTGTCCACTCGGCTAACAAACGGCTGACTCTTGCAAACTGGCACTAACCAACAGTCATCTCGCTCCCACTTGGCATGGAACTAAACTAAACTAAACTTAACTCTACTCAACTAAATTTTGCCCACACCAAAATGAACAGGATGGAAATGGAGTCATCGAGAACGAGGAGCTCAAAGGCTTTATCAAAGACCTAATGGATTTTCTGGGAAAGGTGTGTATAGGGGTGCTCGCTTAACAAAGACCTCTGTGGCTGCCTTTTGGCGAGACTGTTTCAACTCCTCCTCCTCCAAACTCCAGACAAGAGGCAGCCAAGCGAGCAGAGAGATTTCTTTGTCCTCTTTCACTGGAGCGTCGTCAATTAAGCAACTTGCGAAAAGTTCCACAAGAGATAAGATAACCTCGCCTCTCTCGAATCTTACGACTAACAAATTGCTTGATTCAATCAAACGAACAACTTAGATGCCAGATACAAAGGATATTGAAGAGTTCCAACAGATGGTAATGGAGGGCTGCGATGCAAACGGCGATGGAAAGATTAACAAGAGAGAGCTAACCACCGTTTTGCTCGCTCTAGCCAAATACGCCTCCGAGGAGGAGCGCCAAACTAAAGAGACCAGAAAGGAGGAAAGTTCTTAAATTCAGACAGTTGGAGCTTGGCCAAATGCATTTTCAGAGAATATAGTGGACTAGTTTTATCGCTTCAGCGCTGAGTTAGACAATTATGATTATAATTTTTTCAATAAATTAACACACGAGCAGAGAAACTTCGCTATGTTTCCACACTAGCCGACAAACCAAAATGACCGGCTTGAATTCCTGATGTTGTTCATGAAAATGAGAACTTTTTCGCCCAGGAAGATTTCTTATTCAATGTTTTTCCACTTTCCGAAGTTTCTTATCCGAAAGAGAGGCGAGTTTTAGGAATCTTCCATTAGGATGGGAACGGTCGAGACAATTAGCAAGGTGGGAGAGAAAGAAATCAAGGTTTCTGTCAGAGATGCTCCATTGGTCCCAACTTGCTACGAACATTATTCCGGATTGGTACCCTTGATGATAGAGGTTTTTCGCAACTTTCGGACCTGGTCAGATTAAATTGACACGATAGTGTCGCGTCTCGGCCGAGGGAGCAAAGTCCACTAACAGTTTATACTTGATGAACATGAGATCTCACGGGTCAATAGGAGAGCAAGCTCTGCTGATGGAAACCAAGAGAACCTTGGAGGACTGGCATAAGATGGAAGACAGGCCATTTAGGCCATGCATCCATCGAGAATGCTCCTGTCTAAGCTCGGTATAAAATTTCATCAACCATCACTCAGGACTGATGCACAAACTGCCACAAGACTCACTCGAAATCTAGAATTCTCGAAGCGAACACAGCATATCGATATCAAGAATAAACCAGCTAATAGGCTTGGCAAACATAAGGCCAGTTGACCAGGAGATACTAAAGCGAGGGGGAGCCTTGGGGTGACGCTTCCGACCTTCTAGTCCGAACTGGCAGTCCCAACTCAGTCGCTGCCGATTGGCGACTGGACTGAGCGGGAGTCGGCGCGCCACGCCTCCTCGCTCTGGGACGCGGTAAGGCCCGCCATCCCGACGGACATTTGAGCCGGCTGCGATTCGCAGCCTGCGATCAGATCCAAGAACACGCTGTCACCAGCAAACACTTTTCAATAGAATACAGATATTGATATATACAAAACGGACAAAGATGGAGGAATTATTAGCCAATGTGGATGATGTTGAGTTCGAAGTTGAACGGCTCATAGCACAACAAGTAGGTCTACAGCCTCTGCCATTTCCTCATATGGACAAATCTAGTGCCGCTATCTGTGAATTTCATCTCAAAGGCACCTGCGAAAAAGGAAACAACTGCCCATTACGCCACAGAAATGGAGATCAGACAGTCGTATGTAAACACTGGCTCAGAGGACTCTGTAAGAAGGGGGACAAATGCGAGTTCCTTCATGTTTACGACATGTCTAAGATGCCCGAATGTTTCTTCTTTTCAAAATTCAATGCCTGCACAAATAGAGAGTGCACTTTTCTTCACATTGATCCAAGCACCAAGCGTAAAGAATGCCCATGGTATGAGCGGGGATTCTGTCGTCATGGACCTAACTGCCGTCACAAGCATACTAAAAGAGTACTGTGCCTAAATTATTTTGCCGGATTCTGTCCCAAGGGTTCCACCTGTCGTGAGGCTCACCCGAAGCCCCACTATATCAATTCATCTATCGAACAGCAGCAGCAACAACACCAACAACAAATGCAGCAACACCAGAGCCAGCAACAACAACAGCAGCAACATAATCAGCAACAATCGCATCAGCAGCACCATCACAATAATTTTCAACAACAACATCATCACCATCATCAACAACCTTTACAACACCATCATCAGCAGCATCATCATCAACATTATCAACAATCACAGCACCAACATTTCCAGCGCCACCAGCAACACCATCATCAACATCAACAGCATCAACATCAGCATCAGCACCAACATCAGCATCAACATCAACACCACCAGCAACAACACCAGCATTATCAACATCAACAGCAGCAGCACCCTCAGCAACAACAGAACTCTAGGCGACCTCATTCCAATCTCATAACCCTACTTTAGTGAGTCTATTAACTGTTTCACCCGCAGGGCAAGAGATTTGCCTTACAATGAATTTGTCAATAAATGAATTGCCCATCAACAATATAAGACGATGATGTTTCGTGTTTCTGGAATTCACACGTCTGTGATTGGATACTAACTGTAAGATTGTTGAGATAATCAAGACAAACAAGAGCTTCTTTCGTGACGATGTTCCTTTATGATAAAATACCCCGACCTCCTCGACTACAAACATGAAAAGTTATCAGGATCAATGCGCTTGGCCCACGTGGTCATTCCACCTACTACATCTTTGCAAACCACTTGCGGATCATCTTCTCCCATAAGGTCTTGAATGAATCTCACCCCCCTTTGAGAAGCTATGCCTTTTCTACATACAACATAGATCTCATTCGTCTGGTTCACATTCAACTGGTTCCTGATCAATGATTTGGTTTCATTCGGGTTCTCAACCATCCAAGGCAGAGGTAATTGTAGGGCATGCCGGAGCCTCGAAATATTACTCTGCTCTTTAGGTCTCACATCAATCAAGACGTGAGCTTTGCCGGAGTTGATAACCTCACTGTATTCCTCGACGGTTACACGCTCACTATCCGCCAATAAATTGGTCTTGTTCTCGTTCTTACAGGGATTTTCACCACAGAATTTTCCATAATCCAACAAGTCTTTCTTGAGCTCAGAATTATCACCACACGCCAAACAATCATGCTTGCGCTTGCTTAACTTCACATGGCGAAACTGTCCAAGTTGTCCATCGAACAGTAGCATAGTACCCGCATAGGCTGGCCTGATGCCAGCTGCTATTTTGATTGCCTCTAATGCTTGGTGGACACCCATTACACCTGGGACAACCCCTAGGACGCCGTCTTCACTGCAACTTCCGACCGCATTTGGTGGTGGTGGCTTCGGGAACAAGCACCTGAAACATGGAGTATCTTCATCATAGTTGTAAACCGTCAGCTGTCCATCCATTCGCAATGCAGCTGCTGATATTAAAGGTTTCTTCGCTATAACACAAGCATCACTTATCATGTATCTCGTCAACAAGTTATCTGTACAATCCAAGATGATATCGTACTGGCCTACTATCTCAACTGCGTTGCTTCGATCCAGTTTAAACGAGTGAGTTCTGACCTCAACATGGGGATTGATTGCCTTGACTGCTTGTTCGACCGATTTTGTTTTGAACATCCCGATTTTGTCAGTACTATGGAGGATCTGCCTGTGTAGATTGCTTGCCTCGACCTTATCATGATCTATGAGTCCAAGACGCCCTATCCCAGCAGCACCAAGATAGGCGGCGGAAGGACATCCAAGCCCTCCAGCACCGACAATAAGGGCCGAAGATCTTCGCAAGCTCAGCTGTCTAGAGGGTCCGAATTCTCCCAACATCATCTGTCGGGCATACCTTGTGATTTCGTCATTGTTCAGGCATCCTTCATACTTATAATTATGACTAGAGGAAGTAACTTGTGGCTCGGACTCTTTGAGCAGAGAGTCAAGTGCAGCGGGAATCATGCCTATCATATCACTTGCAAGCATCCCACTTCGATTCTTTTCAAAGGCTAGCTCGTTGGAGCGACGAGTTGTTATTGCAGCCAAATATCCCGCCCACGCCATTTGATTCTTCAATTTGTGTTCCTCCGAAGAGACTGATTCGTTCAATTGGTGTATCCAATGGGCATAAACAGCTGCCAGTCCACTCAAAATGTCCCCTTGACCTCCGCAACGTCGATTGCTACCACTAGAGTCGTCAGTTGTCAACTTTATCTGGCCCTGGCTTGTGTCGGAGCATACTATATCTACCAGCCCCTTCGAGAGAATGTTGGTGTCTAACTTCTGCGAGCATTCCCTGACAAGTGGCGTAATATCGACTGAAGATCTATCCTGCAGATCGAAAACTTTGGACGGTAATACCTTTTCTAGCATACGTCGGAATTCTATTCGATTTGGTGTCAACAATCCTCGGGGATATGATTCGATAAGCTTGGTATCTTCCGTTACAAGAATGAGGCCATCTGCATCCATGATGATCGGAATGCTTCTCAACTTGGCACGTTCCAGAATCTTTTTCGCTCGAGTATGTAACATGTACTCTCTACCGAGACCGGGACCGATAACCAGTGCATGTAACCTAGTCAGGAGACATTCTATTTCCTTATCGAATACATCTTCGTCAGGATGGTCCAGCAAGGGAACAACAATCAAGTCTGGACTGTAACTTTTTATAACCTGACTGGCGTCTCGGGTACAAATCACGTAGGAGAGATCTGCCCCCAAACGCATAGCAGATATGGATGCAAAATAGGGTGCACCTGCATAGTCTCTAGCGCCACCAACGACACCGACTCTCCCACGGACTCCCTTGTAATTTGTCCGATACTTTGATTGCACCGACGACTGACTATCTGAAAACCACGGCAAGATACTTCTGAGGATACTGAGGGCTTGCTTATGCATTTTATCCTTCATATTTAACTACCTTATGGGAGAGTTTGCTCAGCAGTCGAGAAGAAAGACCAATATAACCGATGGTCCACGAGTCGTGGGCCACGACCTTATCATCTCCAGCAGGTATGCACAGCTGTTCAACAGGCCTGCGTGAATCACCAATGCACGTGGTGAATGCAAACAACCTCAGCTGATCGAGGGGGCCAATCTCCATGGAGACAAATCTACATTCACCTCTTAGGATTCTAACTCACCAGTACGTAGGAAGAGACTATCGAATCGGTGAACTATGATCAACGAAACCACAAAACCAACTTACGAGCTCATCGATGTATTAGAGTCCATAAAGTCGAGTTTAGAATTTGTCAATGACAATAGGAGCGAACGGGAGAAGGTTATTGAAACTTACAGATCGACGATACTACCAAACTTATTGAAGATCAGGCTGCTTAATAGGATCTCAAAGGACAAATTGGAGGAGAAGTACCATCAGATCAGAATAGTCGAGCAACAACTGGTCAATCTACACAATACATGGGAGAATCTAACCTTCGAAGCTGCTTACCTGAGACATCAGGTGACGAGCGCCAAAGAGAGGCTCTCCCCTCGTAAACAAAGTTCCGCATTTCCTAAAGCTGATATCCACAAGGTCAATGATTCGGATGCAGAGCTGCCGGATCCTAAGGACGATTATTTTGACCCCGATATTGTGAGCAAATTAGATCATGAGCAGAGGACCAAAGTGCTGGAACTGGAGGAGTCTAAAAGAAGACAATTGTGTGATAGACTGTCTGAGATGACATCTGAGACTAATGAGATCGATCTCCTATGTCAAGCTAGTGAACAAGAAATCAGTCGTGTAAAGCCCTACATAAAACAGCTGTTAGACAAGGTTGATACTGGTCAATCGGACAGTGTAAGGCCAGAAAAAGAGTCTCCCTGAAGCTAGAGGGCAGAGGAATAAAGAGCGTTTAACTATTCTAGATTTGAATGAATTAACTAGATGACATAGGATTTATTGAAGCCACTGGATTTTCTTACACGTTCCAAGTGAATGCCCATCAAGAATATAAGACGATGATGTTTCGTGTTTCTGGGATTCACGCGTCTGTGATTGGAAGACTAACGCGCAAACGTTAATTTCATCTGTCGTTGATAGATGACATTCAACTATCTTTGCTGGACCGAACTCAGGACACTCGTTTTGAGTCCATCTTAGTAATATATGGGTCTGCCAATTCATTCCGCATGATCGAATTTATGAAGCGATCAAAACATCCGGTTTCAATACCAAATTAGATGTGGTGGTTGAGATGTTGTAGCGGTGGTTTTCTCTTTGATACTGTTGCCTCCGATTCTGATTGCTTCAATCATCTCTGATCATGAGGTCACACTGATTGATGCAATTAGGATGTTAAATTGGCATCGGCACCCCTTTATTCGAAACTTTCATTCCTCTTACATGTGACGGGTGTTACCAAAGTTCAGACCACTTTGGTTGGCACCTCGATTTGTTCCATATTGCAAGTTGATCACTGTGTCTCCTGCTCTTAGTTGTTCGTCTGTGAACTCTCTCCTGTTCTCCTCAGACGGCTGAATTTGAATTTGAAGTTGAAATCCATCAGGTAATGTAGATGATTTTGTTGATGGTAAATATGCATTAGATATGGGTTGTGCTACTTTCTTTGTTTGAAAGAAAAATAGATGAAATACGAAACAACAATACAAGCGCAAAATCAATTTTCTAATCATCTAATGCAATCTAACTAGCAGCCATCTATCTTGAAGCACTTGATGATCAACATCAACATTCATTCGGCTAATTGAGAGATTTTTCAAATATTTGCCATTCATTCGTGCGACATTTTGATTGTCGGAATATAAGCGTAGAAATTTCGATTAGTTGCCAATTTGATAACCCATAGATAATCTAAACTATCCTAGACTAAGCTATTCTCTATCTGTTTAAAAGGAGCATGCACAAGATTCATGATCGATCAACCGAAGATGGTCAACTGCTCTCTATTCTACGCTGATTGTTCTCATGCAATAACCCAATCACGAGCAACAAGTGTGTGCATTATGTGGATGAAGATTGAATTTGATCTCATAGTAAAAAGTGAATCAATTGACAAATTTAACTTACCTTTGGTCCCAAGAATGGGCCCTTGAATTCTGGATGCAAGTAACAGGTCCTGCCAAGGGCCATGATACACTGGGTGACTGCAGGGATATTCCGTCTCTCATACAAATCAACTGTTTGGAAAACATCGACGTCTGGCACTCCATATCTTCTGCAGGCCGTTTGAAAGTGGTTGATGTTTTCCATGAATTTGAATTGTCCTCCTGAAGTGTTGATCTTGGGCACTGAACCTGGCATCAACTTTTGAATCAACTTGCACAGCACGACTCCATCTCTGAGGACATCTTCAAAGTTTCCGGCGGGCAGCTTCTCGCCCAAGATAGCCTCGATCCAAGCCAACACTTCCGCCTCAAGAGCTGGGTCACGTTTGCCAGCAATCTAAACAGGTTCGACAGTTGTATTCATTCATGGATTGTTAGTTATAAGGGTCAAACGTTTGACTTTGGTGATGATGATTGCATATGGTTGGGGTCTCCAACTAAAACAACTGCTTACCTTGTTTGCCACTTGGGCACTCAATCCGTATGCAGGTCCACGAGATGCCATTGTATATAGATTTGTTCTTCGATTGCAATAACTAAATATAAAGAAAAAAAGGTTGAATGATTTGATAACTTTCTCTAAGCTGCAATGCCTATCAAATTGTTAAGGACAAAAATTGATCGAGTCGTCTAAAAACTACTGATCGTCAACTCTTTGATAGTCCAAATGTAAGAGTACGGCCCAACTACTTGAATCAGCGGAATATCTTTCACTCCCTCTCTCTCTCTTACTCTCGTTTCCTCTCCTCACTTTCACCCCAACTGCCTAGTCGCCGATAGTTCTGGATTATGCGATGAAGAGCTCCCCCGTGTGCCTTCTCCTCGTAGACTGGTGGTGCGTCTGTGTGCTCGTGTGTGTCTGTGTGAACAGACCTTTCCTTTAAATGGAATTAACTAGAGCCGAATGGATGAGGCAGCTCTATTCGAGCAATCACCGACAGTGACGAGACCAACTCGGCGGCTATAGGACCCTATAAGCTCGTCTTGCTGATGCAGCTGCTCAAGATGCTTGTATGTGTGTGTGCCTGTGTGTGACTAACACGCGCCAACGAGCAGAGGGGTGGCTTGCTTCATTATATGAAAGGCGCGTCCGACACGATGTCGACTGCAAAGGTACTCTTACCTAGCTCAAAAGATGACAGTAGAAGTCTAAAAGTCGTTGACGGGGCGACGCCCGCGCCCCAAGTGTGCTTGAGTTGTTGAGCCCGGGCCCATGAATTCACATGGGGCCGGCCCAGGTCCAACGAGAACCGACGGAGAGGACCTCTGGATGCGCATCGGCATCCCTCGGCCGACGTAGACAGTCCTCTCCCCTCTGGTCCTTGTTTCAAACCCAAGCAATTCACATCACACACTTTCCACGGGCGAGCACTTTCAATTTTTATCTCTTTCCTCTTGTTCAGAGCCATCGATGCTATTTGTTTGCATTGATTCTGGCTTGCCTGCTGCGGCCGGCATAATTAGCGCTCGATCCAGACGATCGTGAAATAGCGATAACGAGCACGGGGGCAAACGTCTCGACTGCGACTGGGCGCAAATCTCCACACTTTCACAAGGGCTCGCCCCCGGCACTTTCATGCCGTATCCAACCGAACAGGATCCATCGAGAGCAGCTCAATGACGACAGATAGAAATCGGCCGGCAGGGGAGGGGGCAACTATGGTCGTTAGAGATGGAGCATCCCTCGCAGTTTGCGCCCCCAGAGAAGAAGAGGCAAGATTTCAAAGAGAGGGAATAAAACTTTCAGCTGCAACTGGCCATGTTCAAATCCGAGCTCCATTGTGGCAATTGTTCGCTTTGAAAAAACAAACAGCTTTCGGGCTAAACTCAGAGCTAGGCGCTTGCTCGGCCGAGAGGGCGTGGGTGTAGCTCGTTCCCTTGGCCAAGCTTTCTCCGTGGGCCCTACCCAAGCTTAGGCTGCCGATCCTCCCAAGCATCTCGAGCGCCTTATTTGGCCTCTCAATGTTCAGGGCTTGTTGCAGGGTAGGCTGCTTTCTACAGACTCATGGATAGAGCGATAAACTTGAGCGCCAGAAGAGTTTCTGCCTGACGCATAGGGGCGCATGGAGCAAGTCTTGCTGTGTAGAGGGCTAAATTTATGTCTCTCGTGTGGAGATTGCCGCATTGGAGAGGAAAAAACTCGCTCAATCTTCCGCACTAACATAATAGAAGCACTAGCATTTGGTCCATTGTTTCCCATTGCCTCTCCAATCGTGGCCCTGGAAAAACGTGGCCGACTATCCGTCTTTCCCCTTCAATGGTTGGTCTGCTTAACCGTTTCCCCCAAGCTCGCTTACCAATCTCTTCCTCTGTTGCCCCTTCTTCTCTTTGCACTTCCTTCTTGGCTCGTCATAATCAGCACCATTGTGTCATCATCATTATACACAAGCTCCGGTTTTAATCATGCAACGATTAGACTCAATCCCTCTAGGCCACTTTTTCAAACAAATATAACTGGAGCATGCACTCGTGTCCATATTGCCCAAAGCTTATAGCTTGTTTACAACTAGGTCGGGGATTAATTCTTTTACTCTACTTTGCATGGAGAAAATGAGGTTGGAAAATGGTGATAGAGAGTCGAGGAGCGGCAACAGGTTGAACAGCAGAGAGCAGATGCATGGTTTTTTATTTTTAATTGACAAAGTTCCCCCTCGAACGGATTGTTCATTCTGGCTCGAGCTTTGCTCATAAAGATCCTCGAAATAAGACGAACAATCGTTTCCAAACTTTCCTGTCAGGCGTCATCGTGTGTCCTGCGGCTGGTCGGCAGCAAATTAAATCCCAGCAAAATCGTCCTAGTGGCTTCCGTTACTTGTCATCTGTTGAATTGAAAAATTTCATCCTACCTTCATAGATATTTGGCCGCAAATGTTCTCTCCTCCATTTAGCGACCACTAATGTTCCTCTCTCTCTCTCTCTTTTTCTCTCTCCCTCTTTCTCACCTTTCGTTTGGCTGCTCATTTGTGCAGCTTGCCCGTTCCTTCTCCTCCAGAAAACCAAGAGAGAAAAAGTCCCCCTCTCTGTCCTCGTCTCCCTTGCTCTCGTTTTCCTTCCGAGTTATGTTCCCTTGTTACCGTCCTATCGGTTTAAATATGCTTGTGTTCTCGCTTAACTTAAACATAATGATGATAATAATAATAATAATAATCAAAAAGTGTATAATTTTTATCGTTGCAAAAATTCGTTCTACGCCCCTTCCGTTCGGTTATTGAATGTCCGGCCCATTCAAGGCCATCCTCGACAAAGCTCGAGGTAGAAATCCCGCTCCGTCCACGAGGCGCAACTGGACCACCACCACAATGAATCCCGCTGCTCCTTTTCTTGGGTCAAACTTCGAATATAGGAAGAAACTTTCAAACTTTTTTGACAGTCTCAACTCCTTTGCTCACCTGCCTTTCTCTCCCCACTGTCTGCTCTCATTAGAGGGCAGTTCTTACGCCTCAAAGCCATCAACATCAATAAACTATTACATCCACCTATCGATAAAACGTTGGCTTATGGTTATTTGAATAATATGAAATGAGGAGCATTTTTCCCCTTTTCTTCTTGAATTTGAATCAAATTTCCAACTCGATGTTCAAATTCTAGCATAGCCTCCGCTGAAAGAGGATGTGCAAGAAAATTTAGGCCTGCTCATGTCAGCGTCTTCGGGAATATCCATTTGTTCTAGTTCCTCTTTGACAACAATCTTTGGACCAGCGACGCCGGAACGAGCAATCGCATCGTAAGCTGCCAAGGTGCGACGCTTTCGCTCGTCGGCCTCTTGTTTGCGCTGCCTTAGGGCCCGCTCGTAGGCGTCTAAATGTGGTTGTTCTTGCGAGAAACTTGGCGCCTTCTTGATGTCGATCACGGGCGTTGATGGCACAGATGAGTTGACTATGATTATGGTGGATTGTTTTCGTGTGGTATCACAGACAATTCAAGGAGTTAGTCATGGCTAAAGGATTTTGATCATTAAATGCAATCCTACACTATAAGCGGTCGGCTTTCATCTGCTACTCACCTTTTACAACGCTTGGCACACCATTTGAAGCTCTGAAAGTGGCGGCACCAGCCGGTTTGTCTTGCTCGAAGGCCGAAACTGATTAAGTTTATGAAAGCAGGACAGTTAGAGGATTATATTCAAGTTGAACTGATGAAAGATGCTCCATCCTGTGAAGCGATACTCACCATCCACTCCCTTAAATGACTCAAAGTCCACATCACGAACTGTTCCGGCCGGCTGTGTCTTGGCTGCGTAGTCGTAGGCTGCCAGCAAGCGTTTCTTGTTCTCCTCTGAGGCTCTCACTCGTTCGCGGATGGTCTCCTCTACGTAGTCCCTCTTTTGTAGGGCGGCCCCACTGAGCAGCAACTTGCCGGATTCTTTTCCCCGGTAGGTGCCTATGTCTAGCTCGCGCCTATCGCCAGCATTTCCTGACTTGGCCATATTGTCATACATTTGCAATGTGCGCGCCTTTGATTCAGCAGCATCGCGCTGGCGACGCTGAATCATTTCCTCTCGGTGCGAGCTCATCTCTGTAGGATCATTTTTGTTGGTGTTAACGTTAGTATTGGTGTTCGTGTTGATGCTAACGCTGGTGTTATTCTTCGGTTTTGGTGATGGTGATTTCGGTTTCGGGCTCTCCGCGACCGTCATCTTTAATTCAGTTATTTATTATAGCCCCTAATTCTAACTACTGGTCACTCGAGCAGGTCCAATTTCAAAGATCTTTCATTCTTAGCCCACTCCAAGAGAGGCGCCAAATGAAATGAGCTTCAGACGACCAACAGAGCAAACAAATCTCCTAGACACTCGTTAACTACGACTGAGTCCAAAAGAAGGGGCTGTGGAAAAACGAGCCGACAGAAAGGGAAGCAATAAATCATCACAAAATCAATTAGGCCCGGAACAGCTCAGTCCAGCTCCTACTCCTTCAAACTCTCACCCCTACTTACCTCTTGCCTCACTCTTGGTGTCTTGTCGCTGTAGAACTTGGTGATTTCGAGTTTAAGGTTGAGGTTGAGGTCGAGAAAATCGTTTCTCCGATTCGGCTTTGAGGGATCAGAGATCCTCTTCGTTCAGTTGCGCCGAGCTGATCTTGTGTCTCTCTATCTGTGAGAGCCTAGCTGCCTACTTGTACCTGCAGTCGGACGCTTTTGTGAAGCCCGGCCAGCCCTGGCAAGCTAACGCCTGTGATCGGATTCGAACAGCTAGTCGTTTTCGCGGCCAAGATGAACAACTTACTGGCTCGGGATCATGTTTTGCTTTCTCTCTCTCTCGCTCAGAGCCAACAAGTAAGATTGTTGGTTTGTTATTTTAGCTATGCCTCGGCAGTTTGCTCAAGTTATTGCTCCGATTTCGGTTCAGCTAATAATTTGCCCAGGTGAGAGTGTTTCGGCGCGGCCGTAGTTTTTCTTTAAGTTAACTTGGAGCCTGGGCTAGGAGCAACAAATCAGAGAGATGGCACAGGCAGAGCCGGGAAAAACTGCCTCAAACCGCAAAAAGAGTTGAACGAACGAAGGCAAGCCAAACTTGTCAAGCAGAGAGTTAAAGTGAGCATCACAAAAAGCGCGCCGCAATGGCCATGAGAATTAATACACAGTACATAGTGCGGAGGGCGCGTCCCCAGTGCGCGCCCAGGCCTCTTTGCCAAGACCCCAACGAGCACTCTAGCTCTGTCTATCTGTCTTAGTCTCACAAACTCTCTTCCCCTGACACCTTCGACCCTCCCTCCCCCCCCCCCTCTCTCTCTGTCTCTCCCACATGGGGCGAGGACTGTAGCCTACACATTCTCGTTATATTTCTACGATTGTGAGATTTTATTTTGAGAGTGATCCTCAGATTCGATTCCAAATGGTTTACTTGGTAGCTCGTCAGCGCTTGGTTCATCGGCTGGTCTGTCTAGTTTACGGTTTTTTAATTCTTTCATAGAATTGAATAAAGCTTCTATTACCTCATCGTCATCGTAACCAAAATCTTTTTCGAGATCAACCTGTAGAAAATTAATCGTATCCTCTAAATTCATCTTGAGTATTTTCTTCTTGTGCAAACGTAACAATGTATAACTCATACT
>Ga0058701_10000454_pt1 | contig 28546 bp, 19 predicted proteins | sample AgamicOrMae_FD_97039 | JGI IMG/M metagenome (GOLD analysis project Ga0058701, IMG submission 97039) | Agave microbial communities from Guanajuato, Mexico - Or.Ma.e | ecosystem: Host-associated > Plants > Phyllosphere > Phylloplane/Leaf | place: Guanajuato, Mexico | collected 2012-06-04 | reverse complement strand
ACTTGAGCCTACTTGCGAAACGAATCAAATTACTTGTGTTTCGAGAAACCCACACCCACATTCTTAGTGAACCTGTACATGAGGAGTGGTTTCAAAATTCTACAATCATAGATAAAGCACATATCAGAAATCATAGTATTCAACATTACTGTATGGAAAAAATGTGGCACACGTCAAAAAGCATAGTATTCAACATTTTCGTATGGAAAAATATGGCACTTATCGAAAAGCATAGTATTCAACATTTTTGTTAGGAGTGTTTGGGAAACATAAGGCACATGTCAAAAAGCATAGTATTCAACATTTTTGTAGGGAGTATCGGGAAAAATATGGCATATTTCAGAAAGCATAGTATCCACATTTTTGTAAGGAGTAATGGGAAAAAAATTCCACATATCAAAAAGCATATTATTAAACATTTTTGCAAGGAGTGTTGAACAAAATATGGCACTTGTAAAAAAGCACGGTAATGAGTGTTGGGAAAAATATGGCATATATCAAAAAGCAAGTAATATTCAACATCTTTGTAAGTAGTGTAGTAAAAAATACAAAAATATGCTTCCTTTGTTCATGCATCCTTGTTTCTGAGAATGACACGAATTCTATATTTTTGAACTCATCAATTAAATTACAAATTAGAGAGAGCTAATGGAGGTGGAGGTTAATCGTCGTTGCCGAACAGATATCAGTTCCGCATCCTAACAAGTACACTCACGACATACCTAACAATACAATTGCTAATCACAGATAGTAGAACATGACTTACGGATACTTCTTTTAGCTCCTCTCTAACTTTCGCGATGCGAGCCTTGGCTAGTCTCAATACTGATCTGTTACCATCTTGTCTTCCCGCTCTACAAATCAGCAAATCGCCGCTAACGAACAACCTTATCTATCACGTAGACTGATATACGCATTGGGGCCTTACTACACCTTACATCATACTGTTTCCTTCAGCTCCTTTGATTATCCTTCATCCAGGACCCGGTGATATATTGTCTCGTATGGAAGTAGGATTGTGTATTATATCCGATATATGTTTTGGTTTTGAACGCTACGCATCGAACACAGAAAAGAAATTACACCAGGAACAATTTACTCAAAGAACATCTTTTCCTCCGCAATTTTGATATCAAGATTGTTTGTACTTTTTGTGTTCGTATATATCATATTCCTGAATGTGTATTGTAAATTGAGGTAATTTTACAATGATGCTTTTGCGTGGTAATGAGATGTCAGACACGATTTCATTTTGGCGAAGTAATTAATGACGACGATAAAATTCTGTTTTAATGAAGATGTAACGGCTACCTGCTTTATGAGCCTTTTACAAAATGTTTGAAAGGGTCATCATTTTTATGGTAATTCCAAAGATGCCCATGCTGGAGATTTCCCTTTGATTTATATAGTTACCTTTTTGAAGCTTGTGAATACCTTTTTATGTATGAATGAAATTTGTTCTTTGACTTGATTCGCTCTTTTTACGTTCTTTTCAGTGTATCAGCTTACGGCGTTTCTCCTACTGAGCGGCCTCTTAGTAATCAGGTGAGCAAATTTACTACACTACCACGAAAACCTTTACGAAGAATTTTCTACGTTTTTAAATACGCGTAAAATTTAAACCAGTCAGATAGCAGCCCTCGTAGTTGAATTAAAATGTTTGGGCAAATCTATGTGAGTTACATACCTGAAAAGTGTGCTCCGATTAGATGACTTTGACACCCTCTACAATCATAGACGATAAACTCTGTTTAAAAAAATGAAGGAATTTAACTTTATCGGCAGGGTTATTCGTAATCAAAACTTTATTTTAGCCTTTTTGTAGTACAAGAACTTCATAAAAGACTGTCAGTGGCCCAGTAAAACTTCCTGAAGTCACTCCAGGTGTCTCTCAGCAACTAATAAAAAAATCCTTTTCGTCATTCTATGGATCAATTTACCTTTATGATATGGCTCATTAGTGGTGAGATGTGTTCGGGAGTTTTAAAATTGTCCCCGGCTTGCGATTTGATCTTGACTTCTAATAAAAAGCTCTTTTGTGCAGAAACATTTAAATATCCCCTGCAGAAATAAAACGCACAAACACATGCAGTTTACCATTCACTCTTCAGTTTATCCGGTGCCCGCTCACAAAAGTGGCTCATGTGACACGTCATGCATTTTTACGCTAAAATAAAACAGAAAAAAATACAACATTTCAGCCGACAAAGTGTTCATTTTGAGCGACATGAGCGATGCTCCAGGGACTCCGAAGGCTGGCCAGTCGCGGTCAGAGGTCACATGCGACATGCGGAAAAAGTGGAGGGGAGGGGATCGGTATAGGTCCATGCGCGCGGTAGTAAGTACATGACGCTTTCCATACCACAGGGATATCACACTCCCATCGCTATGTCGCAATCAAACACGGTCCCCTCGGGGGAAAGCAGACAGCGTTCGCCTCCTCCTCCTCCACGCGCCCCCTAACAACATCTTCTGCCTCGAAAAACAGGAAAGCCAATGCATGGGACTGGATTAACTTGTCGCAGGCACGATGCTGGCAATGATCGCTTCAAAAATGCTCTCTTTGAGACGCATGGTCCGCAGGGTAAAGTTATGCGCGGGACTACAAAACATTCTGCTTGGGGGGGGGGGGGCTTCACTTATACTTTGTCTCTCGTAATTCTAAAAGATGCTCTTTATCTACCGATTATTTTATTCTCATCAAGCTGGGCGAATCGAAAAGGAAGTATGGTAGTATCAGTGGCAAAGGTATTTATTACTCCCTCTTCCCAGTGGTATTCTTTACCTGATATGGTTCACACCTCTCTTACTTGAAAAACGAAAAGAGATACGACAAAAAAGCATTCTATCAAGTCGATAGATAGAGCGAATGACTATCGAATTCATTTCGTGATATTTTGTTGTATCTATTTTTGTTCCCAAGTTATGAAGGTTTGGAACAATACCTTTGCCACTGATGGTGCGAAAGAAGTGATTGGGACGTAAAGAAGGTATGGAAGATACTGACAAAGGGCATTTTGTATCATCTACAATCACTAAATTTGAGCCGACCTCAGTAATAGCAAAGATGGACTCAGGGACAGTAATTTAACCTGAGAGCTGACCCTACATACTCTCTTGTCATCGCGTAAGACTTACCGTAAGATCCGTATCTACAGAACCGTAAGCTACATATCTTGTAAACTCACTTTCGACGCCGACCATTAATTAATTAAATTGTAAAACGAGTCAATTCTTTTTTGAATGGGTTGAGGATACCTCTAGTCCTGTTTTATTCTCATTTCATGATGGGTAGCCAAAGTGTAACGGTTACCAGAACTGAGCGGATTCAAGAGATCTTCCTTGATTTTACATTGATTTCGGAGGGGAAGGTGTTTTTCCTTTTTTCGGAGGAGTCCCTATGGGCTCCTATTTTGGCAGACCTCTAAAATATCGTCCCTTTTATAACCTGAGACCATTCTCTCGGCCATTACGATCCACAGAAAGGACTGCCTTATTCCATTCTACTCGCCTCAAACAATTTTCGTCTCCTCTGGCCGAATATTGACGCAGACGGAAAAAAAATGCCTAAACGTTTTGGCCTTATCAACACCGGTTAATCTCAAGACCTTTAAAAAGAAACGGACTCCAGGAGAAAGTAAGAAAGAAAGTACCGCACGATCGGTTTGGCAAAATCTCAATAAAAAGAGCCTCTCTTTATCCAAGGGTTTACCCAAGGGGTTACTCTTCTCCTACCTTTTTTCTTCTTCCAGTGAATGTAGAAGGGCTGGAAATACACACCCAATATGAATGAGAAATTTACGATGCGCAGTGCCCACAGAGTAGGAGGTTGGATGGACGTATCTGAGTATGTGCTACGACCGGCTTTTTCATTCAACTAAAGAATGGTTTAACTGCAACTCGAACATAGTGTTTCGTTATTGCCGCGACCTTCGTAAGTTCAGGGAAACTTTTTTTGATCGAGCGTTCTAAAAAATAATTCACTTTGTCGCGTTCATTTCATCCCCTTTTTTACACCTTTAATCAAGAGCACGTAAATAGGGATTGTTTTACTAACACCCGCCAACGCTTTGTTATCACCACAAAATTAATTTCATCTCAACGAGACGGGACATTTCCAACGCCTGTGTATTTCCCCTAGCCGAACCCACATCCCGTCCGAATCTCCGCATTTAAGCACGCCCGAAACATGTACCATCATTCCTGAAACAAAAATAAATTGCAGGGTATGCAATGCACCCATGACAACCCTTTCGCGCCGATAAGGGAGCTCTTTTTAATTATTAACGTCAATGCGGTGATGCGGCCCCCACCCTTTTTGCCCCCATTTTAATAAATGCGTCTGGCTTTCTGCATCCTATTTTCTTTGTTCTCTTCTTCCTTTCGGCCTCCATTTCCACTGCTTTATTTCCTACTGCCTTTGTGGACATAAATGGGCTTACAGTACATATTGATCGACCGTTCAGGTGGATGGTTTCTGTGAAGACGTGGACGAGTTTCAGTGACTTCCATTCCTCTCTAAATATTCACAGCCGTCTTCACCAACCTCAACCACACTACATGTTCTGGAATTACGTAGTCACTAAATATCCGTGAATATGTCATGAAGATTGTGTACCACGAGGAGGTAGCTTTGCGTGCATGTGTTTGCACGCTTATAATTATTCGCTGAAATACTCGTTTTCACGATGTTTTGCCTTTAACAACCGGTTTTACGTGTTAGGTACTTTGATTTCTTCCACATAGCTGACTTTGTTCGGGTTCGGTAACATTAATCCAATCGTGTGGTTATTTAGTGAAACTTTAGGTGCAAACGACATCAGCGCTGACATTGAAATCGTCCCCATATAAGTTCTTTTCTGGCTCCTTATAAGAAACTGAATCTCTCCCCTTCTGAAAAAAATATAAAAAAATGGGTTGTTTTGAATCTCGTCACACTGCTGGATGAGTACTTCTTAAGTGGCATGTTTTCATGCGTTTAATTTTGTGACTGCGATGTCATGCCACAGGACGAATGCTCAGCGCATTACGTCTTGTCTCGCTTGGACATGCACGATGCTGTCACATGCCAACGCGGTTCTAATATGAGCTACAGATGATTGTGTTTAGTGTGCTTATTCAACATGAGCGTTAGTCACAGTGAATAGAAACGCGAGTAGTCCAACTGCACCACAAAATGCAAATCTATTTCATCCACTTCAAAGTCAAACTTCTCCATTTGCTTAACTCTTGCCCCAGGGCAACTTCTTGATAAGGTCCAAAATTTTCAGATCCTTACGGTACACTGCAAACAAACTCGCTAAAATGGCAAGGAAGGTCGACTTGAAGAGTCAAACATTAGCAAATAAACGAAGTCTGTCAGCACGAACCAACAAATCGTTTCTAGCAGCCGTCTAGTTGTGAATCGGTGTAGCGCGTTTGGGTGGTGGATGTTGAGTCAAGCTAATATCTCTGGGCAGGGCATCTCCATCATAGTTAAAGGGAGTACTCAGGTCAGGTGTAGGCTCGTTAGGAGCGCGGCCAAGCTATACTTTTAATGGGCGGCCCGCTTTTTTAATGGCACATTATGGGTTACGGAGGATCATAAAGTTACGGCGACAGAGTTTTTACTTTATTAGCATTGACACCACCGTACCACGCCATCTTCGTTGACACTAACCATATATTTACGATTGGCTTAAAACAATGGAACAAACCGCGTCGTTTACAAGAATAAAGTCAAGTACAACGACCTTCCCGCATCACCGTAACGTTCCATCAGTGCAAGAAACGTATTACTGTGTTCAAAACCTCACGCCCAAGTGTCATCTTCAGAACAGACAGTTGTCATTTTGGTCCTAATTGAGGCGTTATTGACTCACAATCAGATTAGGCAGTGTTCATGATTTTCCATCAGCCATAAGAGCCTCCCGGATCTTATAATTCGACTCAAAGACCTCCGAAACCCGGGAAAAATATCTTTTTGATGTTTGCTTGCCATCTTGTAAGGTGTATTTACCAGGGAGTATCATATCTAACAACGTATTATATTTACCAGGGAGTATCATATCCAACAAACGTATTTTTTTATGAGATCAAATACAAATTAATTTGATGTTAGTGCTATTTCGCGCATCACTTTCCCCAAAGTACATGTAATGTTGCAAAACCTTCCGCCTCTTTTCTAGCTCCGCAACGCGGTAGGTCCTCGAAAACCAAAGCTTCGTCAATCAATTTTTTTTATGATCGTGACGAGGCCGTTAAGAATCCGAAGAGGGCGCAAGCACAGCAAACCAGCTTTATGCGTTTACTTTGAAATTTTAAGCTTTCTTAATGCCTCACCTGCGAACGAAATAAACGTCTCGACCCCAAAATTAGATTACAAGTCGGTTTTAGATGATGTATCAGTAAATATCTCCCAAATTCGCCCATGTCTTTGAACACAAATGTAATATGCAATGTTCATCCTAAAAATCACGCAGGTGTGCTCCGTTTAACTAATCGTTTTCCTTTTTTTAGAGGTTCCTCATCAAATCACTTAAGTTTAAGTTTGTGGGTCGGGGTGGGTCTTTGCTTCTTGATTGGGGAAAGTAGGAATCTTCCAGCTGATCGACCCTCGAGCCTCTTCAACCTGTGTCAATCTGTCACGGCTCTTCAGTCATCTGGAAGATTCGGCAAATTGGTCAAAGCAGGTTGGCAGACTTGGTCATCTGGTGACTCTGGATTGGGGCGTGCCCTTGAATTTTCAGGGCGTCCATCTGGAAGATCAGTCCTGCAGATGCTGTGCTCACTCATGGGTGGTCGTGCATTCTCAGAGGTGAACTTGATTTTTGTTTCATAAACAGGGACTCCGTAAAGGGTCCGGGGTTTTTCATTTCATGGAAACCTTACACAGCTTTCAAAGTTGTGTATTCGGTAATTGCGAAATAATCACACACACGTTTATAACATGTGCACATAACGATCACCTCTAACGATTCACCTACTTAGGGACGCGTTCGAAAATGGCACCCGAGGATGTTCTATCGCTGTCTTCACATGGAGTTCTCATAAGAGAAAAAGACAGAATACCTTTCGGGTGGTGTTTTCGAAGGCACCCCTGGAACTGGGTAGCTTTGCAGTGGTCTAGAGCAGCAGAGCTTCTACTTCCTAATTATATCCTGGTGATAACGAAGACATGTGACCTTTCTAAGCGCGTTTTTTTTCGCGAAGGAAGAAGAGGGCGTTTGTTGAAGAGATGCCTTTAAAGGATCTGTCACCTAACCTCCCTGTCTCCTTATCCTCGCACTTGGCTGCAAGTTCATCTCACAAAGTGATGCGAAGCTTGAACACACTTGTTCGACAAATGTTGGTACTTCATATTGATTTTTCTTCCTCAACTACTATGTTTCAGTATTAGTTTTGAACAAAAAGTCCCCTAGTAGTTACTTCAATTGAAACTCCTGTAAAAGAGTTGAACCAAGATACATCCACCCATTATTTCTCTTTTCTGGCTTGCCATGTCGATGAAATTTTAAATACATGAAAAAACTAGTGCCTTCTGAGTTGACAAAAATGCAATTTTCAGGTGGTTTGTAGATGAAAGACTTCTTTGTGAGATAGATGACTGCATTGCTTATTCAACCCACTTCCGCCCAGCAACGACGTTCGGAAACACAAAAAAATAGTGTCTTCCTAGTTCAGTATTGCATGTCAAAATTTTTTAAAAAAAATCACCCCTCTGGAAACCTGAAAAGTAATAATTTAGGTATTTTCCAAAGCTTAAAATTGTGTAATTTAATGACAAAAATCCATCGAATTTCTTTTGAGCCATGAATTTCACTAGAAATACTTTGGGCTGTTATGGGTCATATCATAGTATTTCGTGGCATTATTAATTGCGTCTCCAAGGGCTGTAAGGGTTGGCTTGTCAGTTTAAACACTGCATTATCAGTGGAGTAGAACTTACTGTCTGGATTAGAGCTTGGGGCACCGATCGGGTAGAGGAAGGTTTCGTTGAGTTCTTCGAAAACACCAATGACTGTCAATTCAAAAGCGGAAGCAAAAGGCAAAAAAACCTCTGGTACTTAACGTCATGAAAAATTCCTATTCACGAAGTGAATCGTAGTCTAGACATATCAGTCGTGTTACTCCCCAAACACTAGGTTCAGAGTAAAAAAAAGTCCTTTTTGCAAGTTACGGCTATTCTTTCTCGTAAACCACCTTCGGCTCCCTGCTCTGTGACAGTCCAACGTACAGCAATATAGGCAGCCCAGCGTGAGCCGCTCCTGCGAGCTCGTTTGCAATTAGGAGCCACCGAGTCCGTCCGGGCTGCAGCCGTGAAATGAGCACTGCGACAATTGGTCCACCCCAGTCTTTGCAATGTTGAGTCACGGTTGGTAATTACAGCCCTGGAATCTCTCTATCAAAGAAGTCCTAAAACCTTTTTGCGATTTCAGACAAACGTGATACAACACTCCAAGGGAAATATACCTACCTCTGCGGCTCTCCGGAAAAATGAGCGTGTCAGCCCTTCTTCAGTGTTGAATGTAGGCTCCAGTTCCGATCTTTCGCTTGATTGCAGATTAACCTGGAATTTGGCAGGTAATCAAAGACGTCCAATTTAAGTTATTGGAAGCAGCCATTACCGTCCAGGTCTCGAGATTGCGGCTTTCTTATAAGAATTAGGCTAACAATGTTTGCTCTCTTTTATCTTAATTGGAGTTTTATTAGACGACTGTAAAACCAGTATTTAAGGGGAAGAGTCTGACGACACTCCTGAATGCGCCGTTTGCTTCCAAATTTATCTTTCTTCCATCCATTTTCTTTGTTCATAGCTAAATTCCCAATCGCTAATGAACATCCGACATAAATACATAAGTCAGCACCTAAAGAATCTGCATGCAATTTGAGGACGATCAGTCGAGTTAAGCACAGCTTCATGAATGATGTATATGAGTACGAATAATCCGAAAAATAACAAAACATGCCCTGGTCTAAAATCTGCGAGTTAATAGTGCACCAAACTCTGAAATTATTGGATACTCTGGTTCCTTTTCTAAAAGACAACAGGTGGTTTGAACTCACATAGAGTTTGTTCATAAGGTATCCCCAAAGAAGACCAACTCTTACACATGGATCGTAAATGCGCGCATCTTAACAAAGTGAAAGACAAGCGCCTGGAATATCCTTTCCCCGTTTCGAAGGATTTTGGCTGGAGTCTGGTGGAAGTATTAATGTGGTGGTAAAAGCCCTGGGACAATCACATAAATATTATTGAAAATCAGAAACTCTTACATTGCCGACCTCCCCCAAAAAAATATATTTAAAAAATATCAGTGAATAAAACGCCTATTCTTCTCTGTGGCCCTTGCAAGATGTAAAACGCAGCTGAATTCATCACAAGGTATTGCAACGCCAAAGGGAACTCTAGACCACTCTTATTGTTCTTTTTCGCTCCTTTTAAATCATCACACGACGCCTTTCTCGTACGTGTCGCTATGTCTAAGGCGACAAGTGTAAATAAAACAAGAGCTCTTCTGTGCCAATTAAAAAGGTCGGCAATGGGTGACAAGATAGCTAAACTAGGGCGTGCGACCATGGTTAGACCTCTCTTTCCTTGAATTACATACACTCTCAAATCACAATCAATCTCAAGTCTTTGTATAACCCTTACATGAATGTACACGAAAAGAAGTTCTTTGAAAGGTGCATTCAGCCCACTCGGCTCTGAGCTCCTCTACCCTGTACGCTTCCGATATGCTACACGCCCTGTGATCGCTTTCAAGTATAGTTCCTGAACGATTCTCATGCATACGTTTCCGTAACTACCTCCCTTAATAAGGTTACGAGTCCCTTTGTGTGGTACTGCAAGCTCCATAAGTTCCTCCATTTCAGGCTAAGGTCAAATGTCGTGATCCTCCGTGCTTATAAAATTAGGCGTGGAGGTTCACCGGACAGAAGTATGAGGAATTGCGAGGAGAGCTCTATTTACACGACTACTGCGATGCTCCGTGTGTACTTAGGATGGTCCGACGAGACGTACAGTGTGTCTCATAAGTCATGACCCCTGCTTCCATAAGAAACACAGGGAAGCAGGGGTCATGACTTTTGTGGTTCACTGTACACCGAGGAAATCCACTCTCTTACCAGAACTCACTTGGCAAATAAATCAGATGTGTTTTGGCTCTTCATCCTAGTATGATCAATGCCAACTACGCTGTACTCCTACTTTTACAGGAATTTTCTCAACAGTGCCTTCCCTTGGAATGTAAGGAGATAATGGACTACAGTGTAGCAATTTTACAGGAAAATGCATCACAACCTCTTCCTTCTTATCCTGAAAATACGTTTCGATCTGTAAGCTGATACGCTAAGGTGGAGGTGGCACCATAAGTCAAGAAACCTCGAAGAAAAATACTGATACTTTTCAGAATATTTCCCGGTTAAAAATTGTTAATTTGCGAAAAAAAAAGTGATAGCATCTAACCGTAACAAAGGCTAAGTGTGACCTTCCTTGTTTTCCTCAAAAGCGAGAGTGATTTTATCAAACTTCAGTGCTAGAAATCCTTACCAGATTACATGTTTCTGAACACTGAAAAACGATTGTTTTTGAATACCCTCAAGAAAGATGTTCTTGCATGGAGCCGTTGCTTATTGCTCGCAATACTTGCCTTCATAAAAAAAATATTAGGAACAAATGAAACTTTGCAAGAGACGTTCATACTAATCTGCGGAATGTATAAACCCAGGAGCGCCTACATTGGCCACACCTACAGCTGGTTAAAATCAACAACCTTCATAACAGGCAACCACCGTACTTGAGTGAAGTTTGCCATGAAGGAGGAAATTTGAACAGATATGTCCGCGCCTACACTCTGTACTGTATGTCTGAAGTTGAATCGTAAACACCGCAGTCTTAAGGGAGGAATGGTGCGTTAAATTGTGGGCTTAATTGAACAAACATCATGGAAGCAAGGACGAAGGGTTCCATATCTACATGAGTATTTACTTCGGTATCTAGTGTTTGCAATATTATTATACCACAAATACTTGACATAGAGAGTTACTATGAAACGGAAATAAAAACTAAATTAAAGATTTTATGGGATAATGTACCAGTACCATTCGGATGTTGATGAAAACTGAAAGACATTTAACCTTTCTGAAGAGAAATCCAAAATCATATTCTGTATTAAACTATTAGGACATAGCTTTTCGAAATTTTATTTTTCTAAAAAGTATCGACGCTTCCTCTGCACGACGAAGGCGTTATATGAAGCATCATTCGCTTTGATTAGACTGTACAAACTGTGAGCTTCATTTCAAAGAAAAAGTAAAAATAGACTTCCTCTTACGCTGACCTGACCTTTTGATTTTATCACCGGAATGAAATGAATTCTAAGGAAGAAACTTAAAAGAGACCTGGCTTTAATTCTTTGACAGAAGAATTAAAATCTTAATGATTTCAAGCTTCGTTTGTGTTTTCTTCTTTCAGGGCAACCCAACAATTATCTCTCGCACCCCCAACATTTACCTCTCGCATCTTATCCGATACAGTTTCCACATCATTCATGGTTGAGACACTTTCACTTGAGACTATGTTTTTACAAAGATTGTTATTTATACAGCCTCGATGAATATGGTTTCCTCCTTTTCAAATAGGGATAGTTTTTTCTAAATTTCTAACATATTTATTTATCAGAGAAACAGACCAGTTATTTTTGCTCTTTGAAAATAAATACCACATTGCCGCTGAAGCCCACATGTTCAACTTTTTTACAGGGGTTGCAAAACATGTGTAGATCATGCTCTGGAGTTTTGCTACGATTGTTTTACCGTAAGTTTATGTAGGTCAAGCTTTATCATTTAGGTCTGTTGAAGGCAAGTATTATTTGGTTCTGTTAAGATGCATAAATGATCTGCGAACAAAGTTTTGTATTTATCCAATGATAGGACTTGTCAGATAAACATTTCAGAAAATTGCCATGTGCCAACTTGTTTATGCCTTTACTGTACCCTATCGGGCACCGAAAAAGATTGTCATTATTATGAAGCGACATTTTTGGTTGAGTCGGTCTGCTGGTAGAATTCCATTGACACTGGTTGTGGCTACTTTTTTTAGACTTCTGGTCCATCAGCTAATGCAGTGGCATATCCGTACTGTCGCATGCCTTTTCATGCTTTCTATCAGATGACATAAAACTCTGTAACCTATTAATCCGCTTTTCCCTGACCGGTAATCTCGTCGCCACACGTAATTAGGATAACGTAAAACACCATCATAACGATCGTCGTTCAGTTGATAACGTCATCAGCCCAGAGATTTCCAATCCTTTACTTCTGCCAAGGACTGTTCTGCCCCCACACGTTGGTCCTGTCAGCGAAATAAAGAAAAAAGTTGCTCACCAAATTGTCACGTCTTGTAGGGGACTACAAGAAGCAATTAAATGCGAGTGTGTTTTGGATGCACGGCATGGTGCATTCCAGAGTATGTAGAGGAGTTGTACACGTGCTTGGTATTCAGCGAGGACACTGTAGGGTCGCAACCACTTAAGGGACGTTGTAAATTTACTTTCGCCATTGACGTTGTTGTAAAACAAGTGGGTGGACTGTTGGCTACTTTTACATGGAATGCTTTGACTCTCCTCTTCGTTTGGAATTGGAATGAGACCAATCTGCGGGTGGGTCAACGACGACAGCACTTGGCTGACGTTCCGAGGGGGAAAAGAATTTTCCTCGCCACGGGACCCCTCCGATAAGGAACATCCCTGACAAGGAAGTTCTCCAACATGGAGGACACGATGAATGATACCGTTAACCTATGACAGCCCAGAGTGTTTGGAATAAAATTCAGCTTAAGAGATACTGAAAGGATTTTTTCCATTAAAATAAGCAATTTTAAGCTTTGGGAAATGCCTAAATTATTAAATTTCAGGCTTCCAGAGGGGTGATATTTTTTTGAATTGTGACAACTCTGAGCTGAAAAGATCCTCTTAAATAAATTTTTCGGCTACCGAACGGTATCGCTGGGCGGTAGTAGGTTAATTGATGGAAAGTTGGATTTCATTTAGGTTGAAGAACTTCTTAACATGTCGTTTGTGTACATCGTAACGCAATCCTAAATGCCAGAGAGTCTAAGTATCCAGATTTAAACAAACAATTTTGCGTTTTGGCTTAGCATCCGTTGGAAAAGTATGGAAACTTCAGCTTGACGTAGGCTAGTTTTGAACATAAAGTGGAGCATTCTCAGGATGAGCTATCAATATTCTACCCAATTTTGGTGTGTGCGACGCAAAGTATGGTTCAAGAGTTGAAGCCATTGCATAGAATTTGCGGAAGTCATACATATATTATTTATTTGTATAACACATGTTCTCACCCCGATTTCAGAGGGTTCTTCAGACTTAAAATAATCGTCTAAACAACTTAAGTAATAACTGATTCAAATATTTTATCCCATAAAACATTTTGCCTTTCTTTTTCAACTCTGGTGTTGCCCCTTCATATCCTCGTAGTCAAATCCAATCATACAAGCAAATTTTTAGATCATTTTTTTTCTGCATGTGTATTTGTGCTAGTGACTATGACAATGCTACAGGCCAAATGCCACAGTAGGCTTACAAAGAGGGGCATCAAAGCTGCGTTATTCACTTTTTTACAGCCAGTAAAACTTTAATTGTTGCACCTCACAGGGCAACGCGGTGTGCGATTTTATTCCGTACGATGTGTTCTACAGATAAACTTACTTTAGTGAACCGTCATTTTGCCCTACATTAATATGTCCAGCGGTACTTTTCGTTGTTAAATTCAAATTTCAAGAGCGAAAAGTGCTCTAGACCATTCCTTCCGGAGTTTTAGCGTATGGCTTTTTAGAGGAAAACTTTTTTAGAGAAGCAGTGAAGTTGATGCATAATAATGCCACTCTTTTTATGATAAAACCCTTAAACCTGCTAGCACTTTAGACCTGTATAATTTTTCAGGTCCTTGTTTAACATGCCGAGACCACTAATAGTGCGTTGTACTTGTTCTTCCACCTACGGTAGTCACGAAATCATCTGGGGTACATTTTTAGATAAAATTAATAGTAATAAGAAATACCTAATATTTTGTTTCTACTAAAATCTCTCTTGAAAGAAATCTTCAATGGATTTTTTTAGGTCCTTATTTTTTAATACCCCTCGTGCAAAAACGAATATTTTACGTAAAGAAACCAGAAGACAAGTATCCTCAAAAAAATAATGCGTAATGCTTCATTCCTTGACTGGAAAGTTTACAATTGGTCCAAACTTCGACATTTCGGGGGCTACAAGCATTAAGCGTCCAGTTCCGATTTGCGTTTTCTAAACCGTACAGTTCGCAAACTCGTTTTCTAAACGGTCCAGTTGCGGCGCCCGCCAAAGTAGCCCACTTCTGTCGCTACAAACATTTTTATTTTTCGACCAATTTGCGTTTTGAAGGGTGGATATTGTAGACAAAAGTATTGTCTCTAATATCCACCCTTCAAATCGCAAATTGGTCGAAAAATAATTTTTTTTGTAGCGACAGAAGTGGGCTACTTCGACGGGCGCCGCAACTGGACGGTTTAGAAAACGAGTTTGCGAACTGTACGGTTTAGAAAACGCAAATCGGAACTGGATGCTTAATGCTTGTAGCCCCCGATTTATCAATTTGCTGGTACTCATCTACATTGACACTTATTTCATGAAAATATATCAATAACCAAATGATGATATTATAGAATGCTGAGATTATGGTACTAATATTTCAATACATGGAAAGACGTATGACTAGCTGCATTTATTTTAGATAGTGCATCAAACTTCAGGCAGATGGGACCTGAGAAACAATTTGCTCTCGTAACACCCAACTAACGGTTTTGTGTCGCAATATCTTTACCGTGGGAAATAAATCACACCTTAAAAGCAACCCGCTGCTATGTTCCGGTGGTTTTAATAATCTCACGCTGTGATATTACTTCTGACGGATCTCTAAGAAACGTGCCACCTCTAGGTGCGGCCCAGCATCCCACCAAAAATTCCTCTTTTTCCTGTTTCACATCCTGAATGCATTTCTTTAGTTCGCAATGATACTGTCGCGCGCAATCCGAAAGACATGCGTCTTATATTATTTACCAAGATTTTTCTACCGTTTTCTATAAGTGAACACATAACAAGCCCAAAGTATTTTGGGCGAACTTTACCTTTAGCTAAGAGAACTTGGAAGGATTTTTTTCCCATTAAAATACCAAATTTTAAGCTTTTAAAAATGCCTAAATTAATAAATTTCAGGTGTCCAGAGGGGCGATATTGTTTAAATTCTGACAATTCTGAAGTAAAAAGATCCTCTTAAATAATATTTTTCTGTTTCCGAACGGCGGCATCGCTGGACGGTTGTGGGTTATTGTTTCGCTCCTCCATGAAAAAAATGCCTGAATGGTCAGTTCCTTCGAAGACTTGCTCATTTCTTGCAACCAAATATTATCTTGATCACCGTAGGATTTCCTCTCCACGATACTCTCTGTTCTCGTGGAAAACTTGAACACGTGGATTACCTTGTCAAGGGTTTTGAGGGAAAAAAGGAAGGCATACAGACCATTCTAGTTGCTCTCCCCAGTGCCGGTACCCTTGATTACTGTCGTCTTACACAGTAATCTAAAGCTAATCGGAAATCTATGATTTTTAACTACAGGTAAGTAACCAGCACGAGCGTGTAATCGACTGCCGCGTTTTAAAATAATAAGATCCCAGAAACCAGCGAGCCTCCGTTTGCCCCAGGCCTGATTCCTCAACTGATGTAACATACCGTATGTAGACGGGCATCCTTCCGTCCCCATTAAGCTAGCCCCACCGATAGTAATACAATATTAATAAGAAAACTCATTCATAGATTTTGATGAGATTTTTTCGGGGAATCTCGTAATAAATTAGGGGAAAGAATATTCAATTTAAGGAAAAGAATACCCGGTAAATGTCAGTTACGCTTTTACAGTTAAGAGACAAACTGTGATGTTCTCTGATTTTTTTTGTCGTCATTGAGAAAGGTTTCCATATTTGCGCTATTTTTTTTAGAACACTAAACAATTCGTATGAAAAGTGTGGATATTAGAGGACAATTCTTTAATAAAACCTCTATGCTCGATGCTGCAAGGAGCACATACCTAATGCAAGGAGTAGCTAACCAATGAAACAATAAATGTGATATTTCCAGCAAATTCGTCCTCTTCTTTCGAAGGATTTTCTAAAACCAAAATGCGACTTTAACAAAGATAACTTGAAACATTTATTTCGTAGGTGTGGATACCAAATAGTACCTCAAAGATCTGCGTTTTTTTTATTCTGTATTTCTTTTCGTTTGCTGTCTCTCCGGTGTCTTGAATTATCAGGATTATAGAACTTGCCTCTAAGCTTCTGTTTGCATTGACTTGTTGGCAACTGTAGTATGACCATTTCCCCATCACTAGCGTTCTTACGGGTGGAAGTAGTTCGAGCTAGACCTTGACGCTGTTGGGGAAATAAAGGAAGATCCTCACAGGCCTACTTGACGAGCTCAAAATGTCCTCTTAGTAGTTTTCGCGTGGCCTTGTGGCTCATGTCACAGCCATTCTCAAGTGGAGGAGCCACAAACACATCACTTTCGGTGGAAGGGCTTCATTGTGGACATAGACCACTGACCTACGTCGACGACGGCCTATTTACGATCTGCGCCTGGGCGATGTGGGAAAATAAAAGAGGATCTTTATCAGATCTTTATAACAAGGTCTATTCGGAAGGATAATGTAAATCGGGGAATAGGTGCAGCGCCTAAATTGCTTGGTAAGCAGTAGCTAAACGGGTAATCTCGATTCATGGACCGATTTTGATTTTTGGATTGGAGACCCATTAACGATCGGGTCGTGTATGGGTCCCATTTATCTCCCTGAGGCCGGGGCCCTGCCGCCAGGAAGTTCCCATATTTATGTGCTGGCACTACCGGTCATGACATTGATGTCGAAAACTCGTCGATAAGACTATGGTATACTCTAACACTTGTTTGCTAGTTTCATTGATTAAACTTGGTTGGTGACCGACCAAAGGCTTCTAGTCGATTTGCTATAGCAAATCGACTGTTTATAAACATGTCGACTATTACGTTTACTCATTCATGACCCATGCTACAATATATGTACGCCCGTTGTTACCATTTCTGATATTATTTGCACGCTGCAGAGTTCCCATCACCGATATTGTAACCAGTGACAGCAGCGCTTCGGCCTGATAAGCCAGGTCTGTGGCCTGGCGATCTTTGAGACCATTTCTTGTGCAGTGTGGATTTGAATAACAGCTCGATTGCTAAACATGGCGTTCACGACTGCAAACTGTGTGAAGCATGCCATGTTCCTGCCTAATTGCCCGTGGATCGCAAACAAACGGAGCAAAGGCGGGGCGGGGTTGCGTCAGGGGTCGGAGAATTCCGTCCCATGCGGGAATGTGAGGAAATATACGCGCACGTGCAGAGTGTTAATCTCTGCCACGAAATAGCGCAGAATTTCAAATCGTCCAAAGCTTAGATTTAAACGCATTCCTTTCTCGTTTTGTTTTGTCCTTTATCGCTATCGGAAAATGCGCCTTTTCAAATGAATTAATTGCTTTATAGCTGCCACTTTGTACGTATTTGCGTTGGTTCGGGAATGTTTATGTTGGATGCGAGGTGGAATTGCCCGCACTTTTGAACTTTTTTTATTCTCTGAAACAGAAGCTTTAGAATAATTTGATGAAGCAATGAACTTTGATTGTTCTTTTATGTTTGATTCTGAAGTGACAATGACTCATACGTTAGTAAACAGACTTGTTTCGAAAACCACCCAGAAGGCTGTACTCGGCGAGTTCATGAATACCTGGCCTCTCAAGCCACGAGCTGGCAGAGAGATGATCGCATCGGCATTGCATGGCTATAATCAGAGCTCGACAAACGATCGATTTTGAACATCCTTCATTTTAGTTACATTTTGGATCTCTGGAATCAAACCCAACAATTTTAGAGAGTTCTAATCAATCTAGAAATTGAGATTCGAACGCTCGTAAACGTAGAGGTCCGCTATATCGTCATCTTCCCTAATAGTTTCGAGGGCATTCATCGACACCCCAGCTAGTTAAGAGCCCGGACTGAAGACGTCTCGACCGCAATATAGTGCCAACTACTTAGAGGGGGTGGCCACAAGTCTCTCAGCTTACCGTCGAACATCTGAAACTATTCTCCTTCCCCGGCAATCCCTCTTTAGACTTGATCCTTGTGGGCTCGCCTCGAACCCTGTTTGCGCATTTGGACCCCAACAGCTGCAACCAGAAATGCCTTAACGCTTTCCTGGACACAAGAAGGCACTGTTTTGCCCCTCACGGCATGACGTAACGCATTGATTCATTACCTTAAAGCTTTAAAACTGTTTGACAAGGAACGTTCCCAAGGACACCCCTCAGGGCAGGTCGAAATGAACACATACTCAAATAGACAAGTTTGTCTTACCGTGTCCAAAACCCAGCCCTTTCTTGTCATCTTGGAGACACTGATGATATATTTATCTAATTCGCGTCACGGTCGTTTCCTCAAAACGACGGGATTGGGCAGTCATCCGGCATTTTCTTCTCTACCTGAGCGTTCCTTTTGATGTATGGATTTGCCATTGTCTTAACGAGCCCCCGGGCATGTCTCCGCAGTGTCATCTCGTATGAGTTATTTCTTTGTTTAATCTTTGGTCCGTAAAACCAGGGATATTTTCTTCTAATGCCTCATCTCGAGGAATGCCAAATCTTAAGATTTTATATGTCCAAGAAAATCATAGTAATAAGGACAACATTGACCAATATTGTACTTGCTTATAGACACATCCATACCCATTCTTATCGTGGCAGAATAGTGGTATAAGTTGGTAGTTCCCATCGTTTTCAACATAGCACTACAAATAAACATGCCAATAAAACTCTTTCGCCGAGGCCTTCCCATAAGACAATCGTTTGCTTTTGGTCGTACTTATTTTACCATTTTCAAACATACGTAACAGTGCACTCAAGGTAAAACGCATTCACCATTAACCGCTCTACATACTAGAGGAATTCTGATACACCGCATCAATAAAATCTCTTCACTGGAACTCAATGTGTCTTTTCCATTTGGCGGTACTACTCAGTTGAAATAAGCTCACAGAAGTACTGTTACTTTTCTTTAGTGGTAATAAAGAAATGAGTTCTTACGGCCTCGTCATTTATAGGAGTGATTACCATCTGGAAAACTGGCGTGAAATTTATTATGGCGGTAAAACTGGAGAAAAGGTAAATTCATATTAATGGGAAAAAATGAAATATAATACAAACGTGAAGTAGTAGCAGTTAATGCCAGCTTCTTTTTTGTTACAAACTTCTTTCGGCGATTCTGTGGTGATTTTCCTCAGCTAGCTTAGTTTTAGACTGCCTTGTTAGTTCGACGAGAGTTCGGAACGTTTTTCGTGGTTCTTAGTTCTTTTGTTAATCATTTGTAAAATGAATGGCTACCCAGGAAGATTTTTGCTGAACTCTAAAACATGTCCTTCCTGAATTTTTATTCGAATTACACGACGAACAATCAAATGATCACTCATGTAAAAAAGGGGATTTCGCTCGGTCACAAAACTGGTCTGCTTTAAAACTCGGCGTTTGAAACTAGTCCAGTCTTTCGTGGAGGTGCAGCCATGAGTGTCTTGAAACGTCTTCAGAAAAATGATAGACACAGTATTTTCGGCTGACAATGTGAGTAAATATTCTGAAAATTCTGAGGCTTAAAGAAATACAAAAAAATCTAGAGAGTAATCAGAAATGCTGATTTAATGAATCGCAACAACACCGTTGTTTGACAACCCACCGCCATGTTTTATTCAGCTTTACTTAGATACCAATGCAAAACACCAGAGATGGTCATGAACTTGTACACAAATTATTTCATGCTAAACTCTTCTTATCATCACTATTCCAATTATTTTTATCACAATCGTGAAATTTGCATCGACTTTGACATGAGCCTAGTTGCTCAAATCAGCCAAAAATTAAAAATTATTTATGGATACATCTTACTTTGTAAGAGCATACCGTATCATTAAAGATTTCAATTAGAAGAAAAATAAATAAACAATTCAAAAACCCTTCAGGCAACGAGATTGATTCTCCGATACAGTATTAGCAGATCCAGAAGCGATTGCCATCTCGTAGGCAAGCCAGACACTTCCACTGTTGCAACCAACAGCTTGACGAGCTAAACTTACGGTTCCACAACCAGCAGTGGTCAAATTGCGCATTCGAGGACCGTTGGGCCTCGCTTGCAATTGTCGTTAGTGTTGAGTATGTGTGGTCACCCTACTGCCGTGTTTTGCACTGGTGTATTGGAGGGCTGTCTCCTCTGAAGCATTGTTTAAGAAGACGTATTTGCGTTTCGGGCATTCATGTTAGCTTGACCCTTTACTTCATTTGTAGGAATCTGAAAAAAATAGACAAGCACAAATGCTTCTATTGAAAACTGAGTCAACGCAGAACGCTCTGAAAGTGATCGGAGATACTTTTTCCCCCTTTGTTTTTGAAAGTTGTTGAAAAAGATAGAGTATTTGTGATATCGTAACTATTCTTTTTTAAACGAAACAGTACGAGAACTGGGGCATTTTTGTCCTGAAACTTTTGTGTGTCAATACCAGCTTCCTATGCACTCAATACCAAACTTTTTTAAGCTCACAAGCCTTTTCTCTTCTCGCATTACGCTCGAGAAAAACATAAAAGGCCACCTGGACCGAAGCCATCCAAAGGAATCAGGGAAAGATTGGAGAAATTCAAAGCAAATGAGTCCTGAACTCATTTGCTTTAAATCGTAAACAAAATTATTCGAATCTCCTTAAGTTTCCTTTGCAGGCTTGGTTCTGGTTGCCTTTTTGTGTTTCCATAGCGTAATACGAGAAAAATGAATGATATATCAAACTTTAGATACTTAGCGTACTTGCATCTGATATCGCCCTCAAAAGCATCTGAGCCTATAAAAATTGCGCTGAAGTTTTCCTTGCGATTAATTTAACAAAATAAAGTCAAACGATTGCAAACAATACTGGGTTTTTGCTAGGAGTATTTCCACCATAAATTATTTAAAGGAAATTTTATATATCATTCTCTTAATATGGCGCACCTGTTCCACCATAATCAAAGAAAGGGAGGCTCTAATACCACCTGGTTCTATGTCACTTCTTCAACCAAGGGTCAGTTACTGGACGGTTCGTTGAATGTAGTCTTGTTCTAAATCTGGACAGTTTAGGTCATGATTGTATCATAGGCCCATTCATTTCGTCCCATTGGTTTCTTTTATAAGTCGGAAAAGTGTCTGAGGCGGAAAGGCCGAGAGGATGGTCATCTTCACGAATGAGAAAGAGTGCTGCCGAGCATTTCCGAAAGGAATAAGGGATATAGTCGATGTTTGTGTATCTGATCACGTCAGGATAAGGACCCCTTGGAGAACAGCTCTGCTCTACATTCTCCTCGAACACAATGTCAGAAGGGTCCTTCTTTGGTAGCATGAGTAGATAATAAAATAGGCAAAGCTTTAATCAATGTAACATACAAATTCCACAATTATCGGTAAATTCACTGTGCGCCGACTATCGAAGATGATTTGCAGTTTCATCTTGATAAACCTAAAAAGCACTCATGGGTCTGAACCGGATCACTTATCTAAAGTAGATACAAACCAACATTGCTGGGAGGTGTCCACTGATTCCGGCTCGTGACCATTTCCCAATCTTGTTTACTCCAGTCGATTAAACTGTTATTGACATGGACACCTAGCTGATGCTTCTATCGTGTCCCGTGCTCTGCGCAAAAGCAGGCATAATTTCTTCTTATAGACTATCCTATAGCGGGATTCGGAAACTTTATCTAATTCCTGACCTGAGATTATAAACCAAAGTAAATAGCCTCCTTAGAGCAACCCAATACTTCCATCCTCCGTTTTCTCTCAAAGTGTTGCAACTAATTGTAAGAACTCAATTATGTATCGACAGGTTCCCTGTTAATTACAGGGATTTAAAGTCATTTTCTGCTCAAAACTCGAGGCATCTTATCGCAAAATCTCTTGGGTCATCCTGTGTCAAAAAGTAATTATTCAAAAATAGTTTGGGCACGTTTTTTTATTATCTCGAGCAATAACGCGAGGCGAGAGGAATAAATTTTATATTAATCATCGCTGCTGCCTTTCTTTTACGCTGTTCTCCGTGCGGGTTTAGTTCTGTGGTGTCAAATTTGTTTTACGTTCCGTGTTGATGGCTGTCGCGGAATTAATTAATTATCGTGGACGTGAAGGTTTTCGCTCACAGGGAATGCTAGTATAACTTGTTGGAGAGGTGTTCCATGTAATCGCTCGAACCATCTTTGATTACTCGTTGCCTCTTTCGATTGATAACTAGATAATGCACATCGATGCTATTTCGCTCGTTTGTGTTGGTTGTGAAACCTCAAGTACAAGTTCTTGCAGCGTTTGTAAGTAGTATTGTTCTCTGGTTTGGATTTAGGAGACTTCTATAGATTTACGATTGCGTTGCAAGAGTCGAATCGAGGAGTGTAGTCATGTCTTGATAACGATTTCTTTAGCGGTTTGCCTGCGGGGGGAATCAAAAATCGACACCTCTAACCAGTAACTTTTGCCTCTTCGACGATAATCAACAAACTCTCATATGGCGGCCATTTTCTACGTGTCTTCATTAGTCACTTCCTTCCGTTTTATGTGTCGTTTCATCCGGAGAACTTTGGAGGTAATATACCTAGAAAGAAGTTTCTTGGAAAATTTTACTAATGAGCATTCAATTTGGATAGGAGATTGAAGAATTTTCAGTATTTGAAGGAAACGTTTCCAAGGTGATGGTCTTGCGGGCAACCAAGGAAATTTAGGTTTTATTTAAATTCATTGATTTATAAATTCTTTTCCTCTGTTTACTTTCTCTTTATGTGTGTATTATTAATACACATTTCTCCTTTCTTAACTCTTATTCATAGCAAAGCAGGGACATCGCGAGTTCCACGATATTTTTGCCGTTTTAGCGATTCATGGTCGTCATTCAGTACATTATTGGTCGGTCGTAATGTTTCGCATGAAGAAATGGCTCTATTTCATGAGGAGGCCTATGTCAAAGCGTAACTACATTTTTCACCCTATCAAACATAGATCTTCTATCATAAATATCGCGTCATTTACATTACGCACGTCGTGTAGAATCAACGCCATTTTATTTTTTACTTCGCTGGAAGTTTTATATTGCACGCGATGATTTACAGCCCGAAGCAGTTTCTATGCTAATGAGTACAGGAAATCCATAAGTTTTTGTGGTTTGCCATAGGTGAGAAAACTCCTGGACGAGTAGGATAAACATTGATACCTCTCTAAAAACTAGTATTCTTATCGATCAAGTATGTCCGGAAAAAGGGTTGCAGTGGCGGAACGCTTTGTGATTTCTTTACTGGTCTTAATTAGAAGTCCTGCTGTTTCTATCAATTAGAAGTGTTGACGCATCTTTGTTTGAAGCCGTCCAGCGCGTGATGTAGTGAGATGGAGTAAGTGTCGGAAAAAGGAATATAAAAATAATCCACGCGATGTCTGATGTTGGGCCCTCTCTTCACTCCTACAAAGTCTTGAAAAAAAAAAAAGCTCGCGAGATTTTCAACGGAAAAGCTTAGCTTGGCTTGGAGCTTTACCTTCAATGTAGAGCGGCCTCAACATTAACCCATAACAGCCCAAAGTATTTGAAGTGAAATTTAGCTTAAGAGAAATTAGAAGGATGTTTCTTATTTAATTACGCAATTTTAAGCTTTAGAAAATGCCAAAATTATTTAATTTCAGGTTTCCAAAAGGGTAATATTTTTTAAATTGTGACAATACTGAACTAAAAAGATCCTCTAAAATAAAATTTTTCAAAGGATTTTTCCCCATTAAATTTCGCAATTTTAAGCTTTGAAAAATACCTAAATTATTAAATTTCAGGTTTTCAGAGGGGTGATATTTTTTTAATATCCACAATACTGAACTGAAAAGATCCTCTGAAATATTTTTTTACGAACGGCATTGCTGGGTGGTAGTTGGTTAAAGTTATTTTTAGAAATCTGTATAGGTTTATGCCTCACTTCTGCTGATGTAAGGCGATGCCGCTACCATCTCGATGACAGAACCTTGAAACAGAGGGTCCTATATGTCCTCGTGAGGCCTAGTACTAATTTGTGTCGAAAGAAACTTTGTTCTGATCTTTGTCGAAACGAAGAAATGTATATCTTCTCATCGCAATCACAAAAACCTGTTCGTATGTATTTGTTGATCTGCGGCTTTCTTTAACCCAGCATTCCACATGCACTTCTCAAATTTCTGGTAGCGAGACGACTTAAAATGTATAATCAGGACGCATAATGACGGGTCAGGGAAGCCGGAGACTTAGAAAGAATGATGAGCTCGATGTAGATCCTTAATGATCACGAAATTTCATGGAATGGAACATTCGGCAACTTTTCAAGATGACACACAGGTCCTGCAGTGTAATTGTTTGCGAGCCGAAAAGGAGTTGTCAAAACAGGACCTTCGTCATTTACTTTTTATAAATTCCCATCACATTCAGGTTTCGTCATACATTATCATTGAATCCTTTTTTTTCAAGCCGTATATATATTAAATTCACACACAATTAGTTTCTGATTTTAAATCCTGATGTTCCTTGTTGATATGAAAAACTTAACCTACTACCGCCCAGCGATGCGGTTCGGAAATAAAAAAAATAAAAAAAAGTATATCTAGAGGATCTTTTCAGTTAAGCATTTTCACAATTTAAAAAATACCAGTCCACTGGAAACCTGAAATTTAATAATTTAGGCATTTTCCAAAACTTGAAATTGCGTATTTTAGTGAAAAAAATTCCTTCCAATTTCTCTGTAACCCAATTTCACTACAAATAGTTTGGGTTAATATAGGTTAAGAATTTAGAAGCCCACTACGGACATATCTATTGCTTTGGAAATACATCGCTGATTATATACGATACAATATCTGTTTCTGGGGTTTTAGCCCTGTCTTCTAAGGTCTTCATGTGACTGACACTTGGTTGCGATTATGTTATAAGAGGAGCAGCGAAATAATCGACTCCCTCACTTTAAAATCTATTTTAAAAAATATGGGATGTGATGTTTTACTGTATCTTGTTCTGTTTGTCTCCAACCCTTGCCGGGTGGGCCATGATATATATTTCTTGTTTTCATCTTATGCAGAGCAGTTCATGTGATAGATATTATTTTCCTTTAGAGTACTTCTTTCAGTTCTTCAATTTGCTCTCTTTCAAAAAATAAATAAAATAAAGAAGCAAACCTGCTTGGGTGGCTCTGCTGTTGCGGCCGCAATTAATCCAGAGCTACATTTTCACACAAGTAATACGGCTTAACAGTCTGTGGAATGATCACATAAAATTATAGAGATGTCTTCAACGCTGTGAAGAGGAGATACCGCAGATAAAACTAACCTCTTACGTCACAGAACCGATAAAAATCAGAGTAAAACTCTAACGCATTGGTACTCGACAAAACATTAAAAATTATTTCAGTTAATCAGGAACAAGTTCGGAGCAGCGTATCTTTTTCAAAGAAGCATATTACACTCAATTTAATAAAAATTACATGGTGTCTATCGTTTGGAAGAGGTGTACTTCGACTTTTAAGGGAAAGAATTTTTCAACTTCACGTCGTACAACAGCAAAACAACTACATACCAGAGGTGTTAATTAGGAACTGGTTGTTTTAAAGGATTGATTAATGAAACGTATCGGTTTCAAAATTGATGTTGTTCGTTTTCGTAGCTTGTTCAGTAGACCGCTAATGTTTCGCTTATCGGCGGATATGCAGATAACATCCTTCTATCGACTTTTCCCTATTTCACTAAAAGCCTCTCGTTCTGAGGTTGTGTCATCCTTTCTACTGCATCTCCATAACGAGAAAACTTTTGGCTAGATTGGGAAAAAAATATGAAAAATGTTATTGCTACGAAGGTTTTCTTCCATGAACTTCCCGTAGTTTACCGCCAGTTAATCGCATCGGGGTACACGTAGCGACCTACAAAAACAGGGATCTCTTACACTTAATCAACAATGTATCTTAAAGGATGATTCGGAGCAAGCCTTACTCTCCATTGGTCTTACGTAAAACGCAACTGCGTTTTTGCGTAATTCAAAAAACATTTTTCCTTTTGAGCTGTCATAAGCGCCAAAAACCACAAGCGCAAACGCCGCAAGCGCCATTCCGTAACCGCCAATCGAGAAAAGTCGCAAACGCCGAAGGTCTTAACCGCAATACTAACCTTACCTAATCTAACTTAACCTAACCTATCTTAACCCAACCTATCTTAACCTAACTTGACTTAACCTAACCCATACGAACTTTGGCGTTTGCGAATTTTCTCGTTTGGCGGTTACGGATTGGCGCTTGCGGCGTTGGCGCTTATGGTTTTTGGCGCTATCGAATGTCCCCCCTTTCCCTCATGAGGAGTTATCGAACAATGCAAACTAAAATTAGCCTTTTTCGCAGGGTGATGTTAGTGTCAAGGTATCAATCTGCGTCTTAGTCGTCCGTCTGGAGCGACTTAAGCACCTTTAATTGGCAACCCGCAAATCAAGTTGAAACCCATTCTTCAGAATCTCTGTCGTCAGGCACTTGTCCGGATTTGGTCTAGATAAAGGAATTCCTCACTCAATTTCCATACTCCCTGAAAACGCACTTTGATGGTACTTCTAATTTATCAGCTGATAAACACTACAAATCAAGCTTTCAGGAATTTAGGTCGCCAGTGGCACGTAGGTTCAGAAGCTACCATTGCCCTTTTCTCCATATTGTAGAATTTAAAGATTAGTCCGGAGTTTGTGTCCTTAATCAATGTCAACAGTGTTGACAGCGCTGAATAGGTAGCTCGACGCCGGGATCGTCAGGTCAGAAATGAGGCATTCTGTCTTTTTAACAGGTTCGGTCGCTGGATATGTTAAAAGTTTTCAAGCTTTTTTCAGCTTTAAATGAGGCCGCGCCTCATTAACATTGTTCTTTGATGATTGGAAACTTTGGTAAAAATTTGTATCACGATGAAGCTTTTTGCTTTCATTCAACTTTGAGGCGAGTTAAAAACTGCGTGAAATTGCGGCTTTTGTACCTTTCTTATATGCTCCACGGGGCCAAGATTAAAAGCAACTTTTGCTTACTATATGCCGTCCTAAGCGGACTTTCCTGTAATTTTTATAAACGGTTTTGCTTTTGCCTCTAAATTGCATCAAGGAAAGTTCCCAGGTATGAACGGCACTGTAACTTTTTTATTACTTCTTTTGTTTGCTGGAGCACTCTAAATTTTTAAGGTTGCATTTTGAACCTTTTGGTTCAGCCCCTACGACATTAAGCCGAGCGGAGCGATAGCGGTGCGAGGCACAAGCCACATAACCTAACTTAACCAAGGGTTACCTCATGAAAAGGTCGCCAAGCCTGATGCCGCTTACTTCTCGGCGGCGGATTTAGGCCCGCCTAGAAGTAAGCGGCATCAAACTTGGCGACAGCCGAGCGGAGCGAGGCACAAGTGACTATAATCTTGGTAAAAAGCAAGGTTTTTTTTTATGGTAGGTTAAGTTAGATTAGATGCCTCTTGCATCGCTCCGCTGTCGTTCCGCTCGATTTGACGACGAAAGGTTGGACCAAAAGGTTTGAATTGCCTAAAAAATTAGTGTGTGGTTTCTGTTCGGTGTTGTCTGACTGCTTACGGTATGTATTTTAGCGTTGTCACTGTACCAACGTAAAATTTCTCTTAAAAAAAGAGGTGATTGTGGGTCACTGTAATAAATTTGGTCTATCTTCTGTAGAAGTATATGCCAAATAAATTCTTACATGACGCCGGCGAGTAAGCGTACGTACAAGTCAACCTACAAGGAAAAACAGCTTTTCAAGTCATGTATACAATGCGATATAAAAGGTCTGCGCGAAGTGTTGTCTTCCACTGCTGAATGTAACATTCGTTGACACTTCTGCAATACCGCCTCGTTTTATTCAAACAGCTCACGATTACGAGAAATCTCATTCACATCGAGGAAGCGACCATTCAGCTGACTCCGTTTCTTATTTCCGACGGATTGCGTTTTACCATCACCAAAACCTTGACAACACCTCGTCATTAGTTGATTCCGCTTCAGTGCAAGATGCTCTCCTTGCGATACCACTGCCTTAATCATGTTGATTGGGGAACAAACGAGAGGGGATCGGTATTTAACGTGAGTCTTAATCGACCACCTTTATACCGATCTCCGCAACCAGTATCAATTACCGACCAACTTCCTTCTTGTAATTTTTATGGCTTTTGATGGCCGATTTTTTTGTGTCGGTTTGGGACCACCGTAACATCGACAATAAGAATCTTGGTCCTTAAGAACCTATTGATTATCTCGTGGTGTTGTGCCGGTGGGGGGGGGCATTCGATAGCGCCAAAAAGCACAAGCGCCAACGCCGCAAGCGCCAGTCTGTAACCGCCAAACGAGCAAAGTCGCAAACGCCAAAGTTCGTATAGGTTAGGT
>Ga0058701_10000453_pt1 | contig 28547 bp, 25 predicted proteins | sample AgamicOrMae_FD_97039 | JGI IMG/M metagenome (GOLD analysis project Ga0058701, IMG submission 97039) | Agave microbial communities from Guanajuato, Mexico - Or.Ma.e | ecosystem: Host-associated > Plants > Phyllosphere > Phylloplane/Leaf | place: Guanajuato, Mexico | collected 2012-06-04 | reverse complement strand
GAACATGGCCATACATCATCTCGTTGTAAGCGCCTTAATGGCTCTCAGCTACTTGCAGACACAGCTGCACACTTCCAAGCCGGAACTTAACTCTACCGAGTGGCTGCTCTATAAGCGACAATTTGGCAAATCGTATGCAAGCGAGGAGGTGGATTCCATGAGAAAGCTGATCTTCTTTGCAAACAAACACAAGATTGACAAACACAATGCTCAGCACGAACACATGAAGCTTGGGCTGAACCATTTGTCTGATCAAAGTGATGCTGAATTCAAACAGCTTCTCGGTTTCAAGCCTGCTATGAAGGAAATGCGGAAATTCTCGGGAGGCAGCGATTTCCTCAACGAGATATTAGCTAGAGATGTCGATGTGCCGGACGAGCTTGATTGGCGCAAAGTTCCCAATAGAGTCTCTGAAGTTAAAGATCAGGGAAAATGTGGCTCGTGTTGGGCTTTCTCAGCAGTTGGGGCCCTTGAGGGGCAAGAGGTGCCTCGTAAATATGCTGAAAACTTGACCATGTTGAGTGAGCAGAATATTGTCGATTGTGCTGAAACAGACGGTTGTCGAGGTGGTAGCGCTGCACTTGCATACAAATATGCAAAGAACGGCATTGAAACGTCTCGAGATTACCCTTATGTAGGCAAGAGCGGAGTTTGCCAGTTCAGGAAGGAGAAAGCCTACATGAATGATTCTGGTTTTACGGACGTGCCGGAACACGAAGAGACCATGAGACAGGTGGTTGCAAAATTTGGCCCTGTCTCAGCGGCCATGAATGCAAATGACGACTTCATGAGCTACAAGTCGGGAGTGTACTACAATGATGATTGTAAGGATGGAATCTTCCACCTTAACCATGCAGTAGTGGTAGTTGGCTACGGCCACGATGAAAAGTCAAACATGGACTATTGGTTGGTAAAAAATTCTTGGGGCAAGTCGTGGGGTGATGGAGGTTACGTAAAGATGGCCAGAAACAGGAACAACAATTGTGGCATCGCTTCCGACACGACCATTCCAACTTTCTAAGTCGAAACTCATTAGATGGGTCGAGTCAACAGATTCGATAAAGATTTCTAATTGTCCTCGTTGATAATAAAAGAGGGGGCGGATTATTCTAGACGCAGCACAGACTACACTCTGATGCGCAAAACCGATGATCGTTGTTGGAGATCTTAATAAAATTTCGACAACTATGACGATTCCTAAGCAACAGGTCTATAAACCTCGTGGCGCTCTTTCGCAGCCTGACGATCTCGACAAACTGAAAGAGATCAAAAATTTCCCTTATCGTGCAAACAGATGATTGTCCACCAAATTTTCCAGAATGGCAACGTCTCGTGAGCTGAAGCTTTCTGAGATGGTGAGATAGAGTTCACACATTTGTTTCTCCATAGCGCCCGGCTAAGAATCGTCGCAACAATCAACTCTTAGTGCCACGAGATGACTGAGGCCTCCTGCATGGACGTGGAGGGGCATATTTGTTATAATTTCTTTTAGCGAATAGTTTGAGTAAGTGCAAAGCTAGCATAAGTAACCGTATGATGTCAGGCTGAATCCAAAACGAGAATAACACCAGTGACAGATTGCGCCATATTCAATTTAAAAGCCCTTGAAAGTCCTTTCATTGTTCCGCAAAGCATCGTCGGATCAATATCGAAATCATTTCCATTCAATAAGAAGTATTGGGAAAATGGCAATACATCACCTGATTCTCAGTGCTATGGTAGCTCTCTCCTACCTGCAGGGTGAGCTGCAAACTAAGGTGCCTAATCTTAACTCAACCGAATGGGTAGCCTACAAACAGCAATATGGAAAATCGTACTCGAGCGAGGAGGTTGACTCTCTGAGGAAGCTGATCTTCTTTGCCAACAAACTGAAGGTGGAGAAGTTCAACCAGGAACACGAGGACTTCAAGCTGGGGACCAATCATCTGTCGGATCGAACTGAGCAGGAGTTGAGCCGTCTCAATGGATTTAGAGGTGATTCGACTGTAGAGGAGAACAGTTTGGAGGACCAGCAGTTTCTGCAGAGCATCCTAGAGCGAGATGTTCAGGTTCCAGATTAGCTAGACTGGCGTAAGACTCCAAACATAGTGTCAGAAGTGAAAGATCAGCAAGATTGTGGTTCGTGCTGGGCATTCTCAGCCGTCGGTGCCCTCGAGGGTCAACTGCATAAAGTGCATAGAGGGGAGAAAGATTTTTTGCCTTTGAGTGCGCAAAATCTCGTAGATTGTGCCAAACGGAATAGGACAGACGACCCCAATGGCTGCAATGGTGGCCTACCCAAGGATGCCTACATCTACGTCAGAGAGCAGGGCCTCGAAGTCGAAGACGACTATCGTTATACTGGTAACTTTGGCGAGTGTAAATTCAAAAGGCTTTTCTCTTACATGAAAGATAATGGAGGAGTCTATTTTCCAGTTGGCGATGAGGAGAACTTGAAAGTGCTCATCGCAAATTTTGGTCCAGTTTCGGCCGCCATTGATGCAACTATTTTGTTCTCCTCGTATGCCGGTGGTGTATTCTATGATAACACCTGCAGCAACGAAATCGACAAACTCAATCATGCTGTTTTGATAGTCGGTTATGGTCATGACAAGAAATTAGGAAAGGATTACTGGCTGGTTAAAAACTCTTGGAGTTCTAATTGGGGAGAAGATGGCTACATCAAAATGGCTCGTAACAGGAACAACAACTGTGGCATTGCAACAGCAGTATCGATTCCAAAGCCTGCAAGCGATTTAAGCGACTAAATTACTTTTCTGAGACTTCACTAAATCATTCCATTCATCTCGATGAGTGTTCTTTTGAGACTCGAGTTCTTTGTCGAGTCTTAGCTTATTGAAAATTCTGATAACTGAGCTTCATCGATCAATTTGTTGATACACGATTAGGACAGGCGTGCAATCGCGAAAAGCACTAGAGCCAAACGTATCTGCGTTCAAAAGTGGTGCAGAAGTGATAAACTGCCTGTTAGATTTTGCTTTAGTGAGCTACCTACAGAGGGGGGATTCGGCATTTCCGTTTCGCTAGACGCAGCTAAATTGGATACCATAACGATACTACGAACTTTTCCGCGTCAAGTGCTTTGGAATACAGCCTTCTGAGACGGTGACACAATTCACATTGCTTTCTGTCGACCTCCTGGCTAACACTCGTCGGTTTCTCTCTTGCACTCGAAATGCCACCTCAGCATACGAAACCGCAGTCTCCTGCATAGATGTATTGTACTATGCTGAGTTTATCCACTCAGAAACAACTTCGAGTGGATACAGAGCTTGCTTCAGTTACCACATGATGTCAGCTTGAATTCATCACGTGAACCACGCCCCTTGGACCCTAGGTTCGACCCACAATCAATATATAAGCCACTCGGATTTTACACAAAAGCCTCGACAAGCAGGTATCAACGCGAGTCCGGCAAATATCAATTTCATCAAAGTACTTCGTCTAATAAAATAAGGGGAAAATGGCAATACATCATCTGATTCTCAGTGCTATGGTAGCTCTGTCCTACCTGCAGAGTGAGCTGAAAACTGAGGTGCCTAAGCTTAACTCTACCGAATGGGTAGCCTACAAGCAGCAATACGGAAAATCGTACTCGAGCGAAGAGGTTGACTCCCTCAGAAAGCTGATCTTCTTTGCCAACAAACTCAAGGTAGAGAAGCTCAACCAAGAATACGAGCACTTCACGCTAGGGATCAACCATCTGTCGGATCAAACTGAGGAGGAGCTAAGCCGTCGCAACGGGTTCAGACCAAATTTAGCTCCTGTGAAGTATAGTGTCGAGGATGAGCAGTTTCTGGAGAGCATCTTTGAGCGAGACATCGAAGTTCCGGATGAGCTAGACTGGCGCAAGACTCCAAACAGAGTGTCAGAGGTGAAGGATCAAGGATCTTGTGGTTCTTGCTGGGCATTCTCAGCAATCGGTGCTCTCGAAGGTCAGGAGATTCCGATTCACAAATCCAAGTTGGAGTCTTTGAGTGCACAGAATCTCGTAGACTGCGCTGAACGTGAACGTACGAACCAGACTAGTGGATGCGACGGTGGCCTACCCGAGGACGCCTACAACTACGCTAAACGATTTGGCCTCGAAACTGAGCAAGACTATCCTTATGAGGGAGTGTTCAAGGATTGTAGATTCAAGAAAGCAAAGTCTTTCATCAGGGACAATGGAGGTGTCAATTTGCCATCCGGCGATGAGGAGAAATTGAAGGAGGCCGTCGCTAAATACGGTCCAATATCGGTTGGCATTCATGCAGATCTGGCCTTCGAATGGTATGAAAACGGTGTGTTCTACCACAAAAGGTGCCCCAACAAACTGGATGACCTTAATCATGGTGTTTTGGTTGTGGGCTATGGTCACGACGAGAAATCAGGACGCGATTACTGGATAGTTAAAAACTCTTGGGGTACCAAGTGGGGAGAGGCTGGATATATCAGGATGACTAGAAATCGAAACAACATGTGCGGTATCGCAACATTAGCGTCGATCCCAAAATTTTGAGGCCGGTCAGATTATCTAAGGGATTTCGACCTGAATCCAATCCATCTTAACGGAATGATCAACTAAAGTTCGCATATCCATTCCATTTGCTGTCTCCCATTGAGGCACATGAGTTTTCGTCCGAGATTGCATTTCCATTCAGAGTGGGACGCTAGTTCGAAGGTCTACTATCAAACGTCATCGCGCTCTCTCTCTCTCTCTCTCTTCCTCCTTCTAGCCTCGCAAGGGAATCCCTAGACAGAGTCAATCTAACATTCCAGATTTTGGCGCTCTCACGTGAAAGTGTGACTTTAGCCGCTTGCCATTATATGGCTGTGAACAGATTTGCTCAGATCCATGCCGCTCTTGCCTCATGGGGTTAGACGCTGGGACAAACGAAACTCACTATCCGCCGGTGCTTACATCTGTAGGAAAAGCGTTATCGATCAAGTATCGATAGCCAGTGAGAGCAAGATTCTAGGTTCAGAAGTTTCGGAATAAAATTAGTTGATAGCATAGCATTGATCGATGGGAGTGAAGGTTCCAAGACCTAGTGCTTTTTTTCCCGATGAGTAGGACGTGAAGTGAACCGGTAGACAACCTAATACGGAGTCACAGTTAGCCACAGAGATGGGACAGTATCACAAGATAATTCCCTTTCGATTGCCGGAAACAGCATCTGAAGCGCATCCAGGATGAGAGTTCTCTGAGAGAAGGCTTTGCGAGACGGCAACCTAGTTCAAATGAACAGTTCCTTCTTTCTACCTCCCGGATAATATCCGTTCTCACATCCGCTATGATTGCCTGCACCTCGGCATACGCTAACTGCAGTCCCCTGCAAGGATATGTGGGTTTATGTTCAATATATCCCGTCGGAAAAACCGTCTCGAGTGGGTGCTAAGCGTGTAATAGTTGGCGCATTATGCCGTGCTGAATACGCCACATAGAAAACGCCTATCAGACTCCAAGATTGACTCGCAATCGATAGATAAGACGCTCAAATTCTACACAAAAGCACCGTCAAGTAGCTCTCAATACTAGTCTGATTCAATTACATCAAACCAAATCTAAAACAAGTGGAACACGGCAATATATCACCTGATTCTCAGTGCTTTGGTAGCTCTGTCCTACCTGCAGAGTGAGCTGCAAACTAAGGTGCCCAATCTGAACTCAGCCGAATGGGTAGCCTACAAACAGCAATATGGAAAATCGTACTCGAGCGAGGAGGTTGACTCTCTGAGGAAGCTGATCTTCTTTGCCAACAAACTGAAGGTGGAGAAATTCAACCAAGAACATGAGGACTTTCAGCTTGGGATCAACCATCTGTCGGATCAAACTAAAGAGGAGTTGAGCCGTCGCAATGGATTCAGGCCAAATCCAGCAATTGTGAAGAATAGCGTGGAGGATGAGCAGTTTCTGCAGAGCATCCTTGATCGAGACATCGAAGTTCCAGATGAGCTAGACTGGCGTAAGTTTCCAAACAGAGTGTCAGAAGTGAAGGATCAAGGAGATTGTATCTCATGTTGAGCGTTTGCAGGCATCGGCGCCCTCGAGGGTCAACAGATTCCGCTAAACAAGTCCAAATTGGAACCTTTGAGTGTGCAGAACATGGTGGATTGTGCTCAATTAGAATATAAGGATCCTGATGGATGTCGCGGCGGCGCTCCGGAGATGGTGTATGCCTACGCAAAGAATTTCGGAGTTGAAACTGAACAAGACTATCCCTACGAGGCGGATTTCAAGACTTGTAGATTCAATAGCTCGAAGTCTGTCATGAATGATAAGGGGGGTGTCTTTTTACCATCAGGCGATGAGGAGAGATTGAAGGAGGTGGTCGCGAAATTCGGTCCAGTGGCGGTTCTCATTAGTGCAGATATGTCCTTCGCCTGGTACAAAGGAGGTGTGTTCTACGACGATTAGTGCCTCAACGATCCGAGCATGGTAAGTGAACCTCTCTTAGTTGTGGGTTATGGTCACGACAAAAAATCAGTTCGTGATTACTGGATAGTTAAGAACTCCTGGGGCAAAAAGTGGGGAGAATCTGGATATATCAGGATGAGCAGGAATCGGGACAACAACTGCGGTATTGCAACATTACCTTCGATTCCAAAATTTTGAGCAACTTCGGATGATTCAAGGAGTTTCGACATGATTCCATGTTAATACGGGAAATAAAAATGATAAAGGTTGTGTCGGTTTTGACGATTTGTTAAAGAAAGTAAATGCCGACGCTCACTTGGGGGTCATATAGGGGCTGCCATAGTAATTTCGCTTACTGTCGGTGTTAAGCGGAAGATCAAACTGAAAGTGACTTGAGAGAGAGCGTCTGACAGTCATTAGTGAGTCTTGATAAAATTGCTCTTAGTGTAGAGCCGGGCACCCCGAGTCAGAATCTGAGGTTCGATATAAAATCAATCAAACAAATGCTTGATGACTAGAAAGGAACTCCAACGAGCAGAATGTGAAATTGAGTGGCGGACAAACTAGAATTGAGCATGCAGTCAGCCAGAGAGATATAGCAGTATCATGAGATACTTCCGTTTCGATCGTCGACAGCAGCATCTGAGGCGAAGTCAGGTTCTCGGAGACAGAGAGTGCTGTGAGAAAAGGTTCCGCGAGACGGGCCCAAAGCTCAAGTTTTTCTGGGACCTCCTGGCTAAGTTTGTTTCCCCATCTTCTCGGACTGACAACGGCTCAGCATACACCAGCTGCAGTCTCCTGCATAGATCTGTAGAAGTATGTTTACACAAAGCTTGCTTTAGTTTATACACTACGTCATCTTGGATTCAACAGGTGAACCACACCTCCTGTAACTTAGGATCGACCCGTAATCGATATAAAAGACCTCCAAATTCCACACAAAAAGCATCGTCAAGTAGCTCTCAATACTAGTCTGATTCAATTACATCAAACCAAATCGAAAACAAGTGGAACATGGCAATATATCACCTGATTCTCAGTGCGTTGGTAGCTCTGTCCTACCTGCAGAGTGAGCTGCAAACCAAGGTGCCCAATCTGAACTCAACCGAATGGGTAGCCTACAAACAGCAATATGGAAAATCGTACTCGAGCGAGGAGGTCGACTCTCTGAGGAAGCTGATCTTTTTCGCCAACAAACTGAAGGCAGAGAAGCTCAACCAAGAGCTCGAGCACTTCAGGCTAGGGGTCAACCATCTGTCGGATCAAACTGAGGAGGAGCTAAGCCGTCGCAACGGACTTAGACCAAATTTGGCTCCTAAGAAGAATAGCGTGGAGGATGAGCAGTTCTTGCAGAGCATCCTTGATCGAGACATCGAAGTTCCGGATGAGCTAGACTGGCGCAAGACCCCGAACAGAGTGACAGAAGTGAAGGATCAAGGATCTTGCGGTTCTTGCTGGGCATTCTCAGCAGTTGGCGCCCTCGAGGGCCAAGAGATCCCAATTCACAAGTCCAAATTGGATTCTCTGAGTGTGCAAAATCTCGTAGATTGTGCCGAATGGGATGAGGACGACCCCAATGGCTGCAATGGTGGTCTTGAGGAGGTTGCCTTTGACTACGTTAAGCAATTTGGTCTCGAGACTGAACAAGACTATCCCTACGAAGACGATTTCAAGAGTTGCAGATTCAATAGCTCAAAGTCTTTCATGAATGACAAAGGGGGTGCTTATTTGCCCACCGGCGATGAGGAGAACCTGAAAGCGGTTGTTGCAAAATACGGTCCAGTTTCAGTCGGTATTTATGCCGATCCTCTTTTCCACATGTACGAGGGAGGTGTGCACTATAGCAATTGGTGTTTCAATCAAGATGACAAGCTCAATCATGCTGTCTTGGTTGTGGGTTATGGTCACGACAAAAAATCAGGACAAGATTACTGGCTAGTCAAGAACTCTTGGGGCGCCAAGTGGGGAGAGGCTGGATATATTAGGATGAGCAGAAATCGGGGCAACAATTGCGGTATTGCAACAGCTGCAATAATTCCAAAGTTCTGAGCAATACCAGATGATCTGCTCAGCTTCAGAGAAGTTTGTTGGCACGATCAATCTAATTAAACAAGCGCGTATCTGTTAACAACGTTATTCTAATATCAATGAGTGAAGACAGCTATCCGCCTTGAAAGGCAGATATCTAGCCTAATATCTAGGGACTATGTCGGGAGTGAATGAATTAACTTAAACCGCGTTCGAAAGTGGTGCTGGTGGCAAGCGTTTCGTCTTTTTATTAGCTTGATTAGCGAACATCAATATAATTAGAAATCGTCAACAAAACTGCTCTCAGTAAGCAACAACAACACTCCATCAACCAGCAGATCGACCAACAGAGAAATTCTTTTGATTTTGTAAAAAAGTTAATCCATAATCCTAAAGTAATGCATATCCTGAACCGAGAATAACTCTCGACCTTCATCTCCCCCGACAGACAGCTTGTGGCCTCCAAGGCATGCGCCTCATACTGTTCCTTCCGTCCTCCAGACTGTGGGCCATTTGGCGAAAGTGTCTCCGAAACAGATCCCACAATCTTGGACCAGCGATAATTTTATCATTCTTTCTTTGGTAAGAGTAGTGTTTTAGCAGAATATTTTACAGAATTCTCTCCGAGGGCAAACAAAGACCGGTGAGTCCTTCAGGCTAGTTTGCAGCCCAGTCTCGATCCCGGATCCTTAGCCAAATTTCCTCTCCTCTTATAATGGGCAACTAGAGACACTATCTAGCTGGCCCAGAAACCCTTGAACATTCTGGTGGCACTTTGGAGCGCTCGGTCGGCTATGTTGTCGCCGTTTTCCTCCGCCTCTGCGTTTTGGCTGCCGTTCAGGCCGGCCAACTGTTGCGCCTGGATGCCGCTCGAGCCGAACGTCCTCCTCACGGACCCGCCGCCACTTCCGCCCCCGAGCGGCCCCCCGCTGCCCGCCGACGAGACGGAGCCCGAGCCGGAAGCAGGGGCGCCCATCCGGATGGAGGAGGCGCTGCGAATGCTCTGCGACTGTTCCAGCTGGCTCGAAGTGCTTGCGGCGGCGGAAGTTGGGGCGCCACTTCCGCTCTGGCTGGCGCTCTCGCCCGGCTGGCTGGCCGAGAGGGCGGCCTCCTCCATGCGCAGTCTGCTCATGATCACCTGGTAGGTCTTGAGGTCGAGTTTCTCCTCCTCGAGGCCCTGCAGCGACATGTCCTTGTAGATTTTGGGCATTATTTGGCCCAGGGCGCTTATTTGGACCTCGTGCAACGAGTGGTCTAGCCGTTCGCTGAGCCAGTTGCAGATGGTGTTCATTTGGGTGGAATACCAATCCTCCAGAAGGGTGATGATCCAGAGTTCGTCGTTGATTTTGTGCCTGAGCAAGTCGCAACAATTGGACACAAATTGGATATACTGTTTGCCAATGTCCTTGCCAGAGGAGGACATTCCCTGTTTGGTGGTGAGCGAGAAGATTGGAGCCAGCAGGTTGCCCTCGTCGTAGCGGGCCAGTTTGTTCAGAGTGCTGTCCAAAGCGTTGAGCATTTTGCCCATCAAACCAGGTTGCATCTCGCCCAGCGCAGTCTCAATTAGTTTGTCAATCTTCGAGTGATACGACATCTGATCAACTCCATTGAAGGTGCACAACTTCAACGATCGACTGCGCGTGTCCAGAGTGAGATTGATCATTTGGATCATCTCGACGGGACTCGAGTAGCTTGTTGTGGTCGCAGTCCACTTGTTGGAGCGTCTCTCCAAACTCTGGAAGGCGTGCAGCGTCTTTTGGCAAGTCGCATCGCAGAGCTCGTATGCAATGAGTTTCAATCGTTGGTGCAACTGTTCGGCCAGTTGCTCGTCGGGCCAGCGCAATTGGAGCAAAACAAAGCGTTGCAACTCGATCAGTTTGGCAAACATCTGCTCCACCAGCTGACAGTTCACTTGGCCATCCTTCTCACAAGCTCTGGCCAATTGGCGCGCCAGACTGGCCTCCATGAAGTCCAAATATCTCAACAATTTTGGCTTGAAAATCTCACACAAATGCTCCTTAAACTTGCGACATTGGAAATTCTCGCTCTTCCTCATGTGATTGTTTATCACCTGAAACAAACTGAACGCGTCCCTGTTGGCTGCGCCCATCGCTTCCGGTCCACTCGGGCCGCCCCCAAGCGACACCAGAGACTGTCGCTGGCCTGAGGGGCTACGTGATGAGCTGGCCATCTGCATGGCCTTGTCGATGGGCGACATGAGGGAACTCTGGCTGGCCAAGCTGAGGTTGGACACGCTTCCGGTGGCGCTGTTTCCGCTTGTGGCCGCGTTCAATTCGGCCAATATTTTGTCCATGTCCACGCTGAAGAGGGACCAAAAGAGCTCAAAGTGTTCCATCATCAGGTCGCTGTGCCAGGCGAAGGCGTCGCTGAAGTACTCGTTGTTCTCCTCCACTTGCTCGCAGCACAACTCGGCCAACACCACCAGATACCTGAGCTTCTCTGCGGGCCGCATGTGTTCGTTGTTGATCACCATTGCCATCGTGAGACACTGGTCCTGGTTAGCCTGTTGCTGTTGCTGCTGTGTTTGCACAGACGGTGACTGTGTCTGCGTCTGCATTTGCGACTGCTGCTCCTTGGGAGTGTAGCGCTTGAGCGAGCCGTTGGGCTCGAAGCGGCGCCCCTCGGCGCTGTTCGCGGCCGCAGACTGCGACTGGGCCGACGAGGATTGGGAGCCGCTGGTCCACGAGGAGCTGGACAGGGTGGACTGGGTCCTCTTGCGAGCGCCCTGGATGGGCTGGTCGACGAGCTGGCCGGCGGCGGAAGTGGCCGAGGGGGCGCCGCCTGCTTGCTGCTGGAGCTCGGGCGAGCCGCACTCCAGAGGCAGGGGCGAGCCTGCGCCTGGGCTGGCCCGCGGCGAGTCTGTGGCGCTGGAGAAGGAGGCTGAGGTTGGGCTGGAGACTGGCCTCGTCGTGGGATTGCTCCTAAGCTCAGCGAGGAGGTCGGGCCGCAACAAATTGGCCCGGCCGGACAACTTGGTGTAGTGGTTCAGGGCCGCCTGCTCGAGACACTTCCTAATGAGCGCGCGCACCTCCTCGTTCTGGACCATGGAGTTGCTCTGGTGCTCCTTCATGTGCACCCGTTCGAGCAGCGACAGGGCGGCCTTCAGGGCACCGTCGGGCTTGCCAAAGGGGAAGCAGTCGGAGAAGTTGGCTATCTGGCGTTCGATCATCTTGAGCAGCTTCGTCTTCACCTGGTGGAAGAGGTCGCGCTCCTCCACCGTGACGGTGCCTATTCCATCAGGTCTCAGGTCGCAATTCACCGAGCTCATCGGATTGACTTGGCCCGAGTTTCCGCTCACAAAGGAGGCACAGAAATCGTAGCCATAGTTCAACAGTGTGTGGTCCACGAAGTAGCCCTTCTGGTTGAAGTCCAACAGGGAGTCCAAATAGACCAGGTGCCTGAAACAGGTGCGCACTCCGTAGCGGGCGCAGTACTCGTCTAGCACGAACAACTGGCCGCAGGAGAGCCAGCCGAATGAGCAGAACTGGTCATTTAGGCGATAGTGCAGCGTTTCAGTTTGCAAATATCTAAACAGGTGGTTGTGTTGGAATTTGCACGGGTCTGCGCTGATGAACTCGTCCATTCCATGCTTGCGAGCTCGCTGATCGGCCACGTCGACCGCTGACGAGGAGCGTCCTCCGCTCTTCTTGCTGCCCCCATTCAGCAGCGAGCTAACCACCTGCGAGCTGCCCACCAGTTTGCTCGTCTGTTGGCCACTTGCGGCCGCGTTATAGGCGAAAGCGGCGTCTATGTAGTGGCCGCCCGAGGAGGCGCCGTACTGGCTCTTCAGAGGGGTGGGCTTGTGCGCCTGGCCGGTGGCCCGATAAAGGGCCATCACCCAGCCGAAACACTCCTGCTCGTCGTCGCAGGCAAACACAACACTGTCGCCCTCCTTCACCACATTGAAGTAGAACTTATTATGCAATTCATCGCTCAGCGCGGCCGCCGTCTGAATGGCGGAGGGCGCCTGCTGGTGTTGCTGATGCTGCTGGTGATGCTGATGCGCCGCCGATTGCTCGCCACTGTCTAGGGAGGGCTCGCCGGCTAGACTGAGACTGGGGTTGCAGCCACTGGACGAGCCGCCAAATGCCGACAGGCCAGAGTCTAGGTTAGCGGCCGAGGAGGAGGAGTTGCTGCTCGATTGGTTTGAGCTGCGCAGGAAGGGCTTGGCAAGGCGGCCGGCCAGGCCAAAGGTCGAGTGGTGGTGGTGGCCGCCCGACGAGGAGGAGCTAGTCTCGTTTGAGGTTATCTCGCTGCAGTGTTCCATTATCAGCTCGGTGGGCGGCTCAATGTAGTCCACCGTGTAGCCTTCCAGTGGGAGCATCTCGGTGGGTTTGGACTTCTTGTCGCGAAAGTCGCACATCACAAAGGTGTACTGTGACACCTGGATGAGGACGTGGTAGCGGCGCTTGAACTTGCGCCAGGCACTCTTGCCAAGACCATAGAGGAAGCCGCAGTGTTTCAGCTGCTGGGGCCTGTCCATGCGCACGATCACCCTGATCTTGAGCGCCTGCTCGTTCGGCTGGCCCTCCAGAGCGCCGCCAGTAGTCAGACTGGCGCCGCCCGTCGCCCCGCCCAAACCGGAAGGGGGCGACTCGTGGCCCGCAGCGCCGCCCAAAGCGGACGAACCAACAACCCCCGCGAGCTTATCGTTGGCGGCCACTTTGTCGCCACTCGTGCTTGCCTGCATGGTGCACCATTCGGGCGTCTTGGGGCTGAGCACTGTTGGATGGAGCACCAGTTTGCCCAGTTCCTTATCTTCCAGGCTCAGCATTGACGGGTTCACGGCGTACAGTTTGATCTTGAGAATGGGCAGAGGATGATTAGTGAGAAAATCGCCCTGGGTGTCCCACAGAGGTTTCTTCGCTTGCACGTGCTCCGTTTGCAGCCGGCCCGTCTCGCTGCCCTCTATCTCCATGGTGCAGTAAATCTCCCTGGTGGGCGCCAGATTTCTCAGGCCGCGCACCTCCATCACAATGACCTCGATGTTGAACGTGAGCACCACGTCCAGCTTGCTCAGCTGCGCCTCGCCCGGATGCGAGTCCGCGAGGCCGTCTCGCTGCAGCGACGCCTGGGCTCTGTTGTTCGTTCCGGTTTGTTTTGGTATGTTATGGCCCGCATTTTTTGGTGCCAATATTTCCCCAAGATTTAGGCCAATTATTTGCAACATTTTGGCCAATTTTGAGCAAAATTTCGTGAAATTTTGCCATTTTTTCCCCCATTTTCGTCCCAGTTTTAGACCCATTAGCAGGTGGCATTCGGTGATGGCCGATTGGATTTGTTGTTTGGCAATGGGCGATCGTAAATTTCGTTTCCGCCACGTTTGGGCCACAATTTTTGGAGGATTTTTGGAGAAATCACAGTCACAGCCAAGGTTAGTTCGGGCTCGCTAGTTCGCTTTCGGAGTTCCAGTTGCTACAGTCCAGCCTCTCCACTGCCACAGAAGCGCCCGCTCAACTTGGAGCTTAGCTTGGGGCAGTTTCGGGCCAGTTTGAGCTGAGTTTTAGGCGAAAAAGAGACAGAGAGAGAGCGCCGCTCGAAAGAGGAGCCCCCGCACTCAAGTTGCTCCCGCTTCCGGCCGGCTGGCCACCCGCGGCGAGCGCCCTGAGGCTTGGGCGATAGAAAGAGGAGAGAAAGAGAGCGAGAATGTTGGCCCAGTTTGGCGAGAGTTTTCCGCCGGAAGTCGAGCGGGATAGTAACAGTGGTTGGTGTGTGCGAGTGAGCTTGGTGTTTGGGGCGGTTTCTGTGTGTGTGTGGCACAGAGAGTTTGAGAGTAGCTCCAGTTTTATCTTTAGTTTTTCCGCCAGTTTTCTCGCCGGCAGATCCGCAAATCTGCCCCCCAAAAGCAGAGCTAGACAGACAGACAGACAGACAGACAGACAGGTGAGGGTGAGGTTGTTTGTTTTTGGGCGCCAAACAAGCGCCCGAAAGGAACAGCAAAGGGGGCAAAGGCGGCCCAGAGAGAGGCTCTAGTGTAAGGGAGCAGCATAAGAGCGTTTGTTGCAAAGGAGAAGCGGCTAGAGTTTTTGTCCAGAGAGTAACAGAGAGACTAAGTTGGTTTGTTTGTTTGTTTGTTGGTCGTTCGTGTGTCAGCTTACGTGATTTTGCCAAAATCAGACAGACTCGCGTGGGCCAGATTCCACATGGGCATTTGGGCTCGGCTCAAGACAAAGCTGGAGACTGGATGCTTGCGCACAAACTGCTGCACGGCATATTGGCGGCGCCTGCTCCTGTTTTGCGGATTGCCAATCGCTGGAAATGCACACGAACCGCCAAGCAAGGGCGCACAATTGGGGCCAAATCCCGGCAACTGCTCGCCTCTTCCTGCTCTCTCGGGGGCGCTCACATGCTGCACTTCCGGTGGGCGTTGTTGCTCGCGAGCTAGACTCACCAAGCTTGCCAGGCCGGCGGGCTTGTTTTTCGTGTGTTTTTTCAATTTTTTCACCCCCAACTCGGACCACTTGGTTCTGCCCGAGGCGGAAGTGTTTGAGTCCGCTTGGGCTAAGCTGCGGCCAGACACACACTTGCCAGCAGCACTCTCAGGCCATTGTTTCGAGGTCCAATTTTCGGGCCACTCTGAGCTGCCCGGAAGTGGAGGGGGCTCCAGTTGGCGAGAAGCCGCCTGGCCAAGGGCGGCCACACTCTGGCTGGAGCTCGAGTGCGGCTGATAAGCAATCTGGCCGCTCGTTGCAGAGCTCGTTGCATTTAGGTTCGGCTGGCTAATTTGGGCACATTTGGCGCCCAGTCAGTGTAGAGGTGTGGGAGTTTTCGGTTCGTTTATTATTTGCCATCACATTTGCGCGCTGGGCTCTTGTTTAGGTTGTTTAGGTTGTTGTTGTTTTTTGGGCGCTGTTTGAGGAATCGCGAAACAGGCAAACTAATTTGTCTGTTTGCCGGTGTTTGTCGGGCAGAAAAAGCAGCGGAAAAGGGTCGAAATGGGCCGCCAAAAAGGCCACTCTGCAGCCCAGTTTCTCTTAGCCTCCAGCTTCCAGCCAGTCCAAAGGCTGCACAGACTGTCAAGGCCGCGAAAAGGCGCCACTGAAGTTGGCAAGGCTGCCAACTGCAGTGGCCAAGTGAGCTGGCTGAATGCAAAAACAAGCTAAATTTTGGTGTAAAACGAAACAGAATTTGTCTCTGTTTGCAACTGGAACCAAGGCCGAACAGAATTAACCCAAGCGGGACCGGAAATGGAAAAGGCAGAGGGAAAAAAGTGGCCATTCGTGTGGACTCTTCGTGGGCCCTTCGATAAGGGCTTATTACTGGTGGAGTTTGCGTTACTCTGCTTGCATTCTGATCGTCAAATGGTGGCAAATGGTGGGCCTGAAAATTGGAAATTAGGCAGCGCCAAAGACTGGCTGGAATCTGGAAACGAGGCTCTTCTGTGCCTCTCGCTAATGCTACTCTTGCATGCTCTTCTATGCAACAACTCACTGCCTTCCTATCAAAGAACTCAGTGCTTTTATATCCAAGAACTCGGTGCTTTTATGTCCAAGAACTCGGAGCCTTTCTATGCAACAACTTGGGCCCAACTTGAGCGAGAGACGAGCTGAAGAAGCGAACTGGGGAGAAACAAAAGCTCGCCGGGGCTGCTTTGAATATTGGCCCAAGATCAGATGAAGCGGGCAAGTTGCGGCCTAACCTAAGGCCTGAGAGCGCGAGAGGAAACTCCTCCAGCGAGCAAAGGGCAAAGAGGAAAAGGGGAGAAAAAGGGCAAAGAGAAAGGGGGGAAAGTTCATTTCCAATTCAAATGAGCGATTCCTCACTGCTCGCTTGTCACTACTCCTAGTCTCTCGTGTAGACTCTGTCTCTCTCGCTGGGCGAGCTCCTCTTTCACTTGACGTGGCCGCCAAGAGCGAGCCCGAGCTGACGGTGATGGTTGCAGGCGAAAACTAACACGTCGACAAACATGGCCTCCAAATGGGGGCGCGCGCGGACAAACAACTTTCCGGCGCTTGTTTGCAAATTTGCCCCCAGAAACTGGCCTCGCCCTTGCCCATCGGCCACTAGCCACTAGCCAGCACTGCTCGTCCATCGGACATCGCCCAACTGCTGCGCCCAAATGGCGCCCGAATAGCGAGCAGCATTCGACTGGCAAGCTAAGGGCGGCCAGATCTGCACGTCGCATGGGCCGCCCTTTGCAGCCACGCCTGCAGGCAGCCAAGTGGGTCAGTGCCAATCGGATGAGCGGCGCCCCAATGGTGCTCGAAGGGCGCCCAAATGGCGCCGTTCGTGCGGCCGCGCTGAGTAAACACGCGCCCAAGCCAATTGCTGCGGTCGCCCTAAGGTCAACAATCGCCATCGAGTGTCCACCATGAATGAGCAATTGCAACTCGAGCACGCAGCCCAATCATCGACACCTGTGCGCTGGTTAGGCAGCAAGTTGGGCTACAAGCTAGGCACAACTTGTGCCAAACTTGAGCCAAACTCGCCCCCAATTTTCCGCCCAATTTCTGCCCATTCTCCGCCCACTTCCGGCCCTCCTTTGGCGCCCCACTCGTGCTGGCCCTTGACTGGAGTCCAGCGGAACCCAAAGGATGCCTTAGGAGAGATGAGGAGGGACGAGATCTCAAGTATCCAGCGAGCTGGGCGGCGCTCGTTGCGCTGCTGATGCTCGGCCAGTATCATTGGAACTGGAATTAGGCCGAGTGGCGGCGAGCTTGCCAGCTCGCCGCTGCGCGACTCTCACTGGCCAACTCCTGGCCAAGAGGGGCAGAATATTTGCACGAGTTTGTGCCACTAAGGCCCAAAGCTTCTCCTAAGGTCGACAAAGATGTTGCCAGACAGAGCGAGAGAACGCTCGGACATTGTCTAGCGACCTTCTGGCACGCGCGTCATTTGCTGCCCGCGCGGAACACGCGCAGCGAGTGGGCGTGGCGGCGGGACTCGTGAATTCGCCGCGCGCGGGCCCAACGCGGGCGAACTTCGCCGAGGGGGCGCGACCGCCCGCGCCCGCACAACTGCACCCCACTGCTGAGCTGCGGCCCTCGATTGTAATGCGAGAGGATGGCGTTGTTCTGCCGCCCGGAATGCCAAGTCGGCACCATCGAGACTCCCGTCTGGGCTCCCCAACTCCACAGCAGCAGAGAGAGAGACGCCGGAAGGGCGCCAAATTGCTACAAATGGAGATGAAATGGGGGCCCTAGGAATCAGTGTCTCGGGCGGGACTTGTGTCGACGAGTAGTGTGTGTTGGCTGGCCGGAGATTGGCTGGCCTGTGGGCGAGTCTCGCTTGGCGCCTGGCTGAGCACGACAAGTTGGGTGCGGATTGAGAAATTGCCCGTGAAGATTGGGGCCGGCGAGTGGGGGCGAGTGGGCCTTTTTATGGGCCAAAGCGCGAGGAATAGGCCCAAACTGGGCGGTGATGCGAGATTAAACTGGCGCCCCAGGTGGCTGATTTGGCGAGCGAGTGTGTGCGGCGCTCACCTGGCCAGCCCGGCAGGTTATCTGCATTTCTCTGGCCGGCGGCATATTAGCGCGCTCGAGGGGCGCCACTGGTCGATATTGGGCCGAGTTGCGGCCAAATTGCGGCCCAACGTCGAGAGGCTGCCCCTCGAGTGGCTGGCCGGCGAGTGTGGCCAGTGGAAGGGGGCGCATTAACTTGCAAATGGCAGCTGAGGGGGGCCAATTGGGCGCCCACCGTGCACAATGAGCGGCCGGCTGGCGCTCGAGAGCTTAGCTGGCGCGCCGACGCTTAGCTGGCGCGCGGAACCTTAGCTGGCGGTGCAAATTTATCGCCCACAAATGGCCAGAAGGCGGCTGATTTGAATAAAGGCCGACCACTCGCCGCCCACTGCCAATTGTGGCGCTGTATTGTGCAAGGCTCCAGAAAGGCTCCACTGAGCTTCAACTGGGCCCCACTTGGGCCGGAAACAAAGCGGCTGCTCTCGGGGGAGTCGCCATTTCAATTAAATCGGCGCCTCGGCGAGGGGAAAACAAATGCCCGAAGGAGGCGCCTTGGTGGCGGGGACTTACTGAGCGTGGCTGGCGCTTGGGGGCGGCGTGCACTTGGGGCAATTGGAGTGCGCGCTGCACCTAAGCGTGCGCGTGGCTGCCGCTGCGACGACGTGCACTTGCAGCAAACGGCCCGATGGGATGCGACTGGCGCGCGTCTGCCCATCGTTTAAATGGGCAAATTTGGCCCAACTTCCACAGCTCCATTGTGGCCGGCCGGCGTGGAGCCCAAACGAGCTGGTGAAAAATTAATCAAAAGGGACAAACTGGCGCCACACACGAGCTCTGGCGTGGAGCCACTCTGCCTGGCTGCCTCGCGCGGCCGCCCTCTGTCTGTCCGCGACTTTGCGCCAGAGTGTCCCTTTTTGCGGGCGGCCCTTTTGCCTCCTGCGAAGCCATTCGGGCTTGGCAAGCCCGCTGGGTCTCGCCACCAAGCTTTAGTGTGTGGCGTGTGGGCAAAAGCGGCCGAAAAAACAAGGGCGAGTGGGGCAAAAAAGGAAATTCACTCGCCCACTCGATGCGGCGCCAGAGGCAGTGATGGGCGCCGATGCATATTGGCGCTGCGTTGCGGCTTGCACAAACAACCATCGTGCATGTGTCTGCGCGCCGCAGTCTGTCTCCATCTCGGCCTTTGGCTCTCCTAGTCTCTAGCTCTCCTAGTCTCAAACTCGCCAACTCGCCAGCTCGCCAACTCGCCGGCTCGCCAACTCCGCCGGTCCCAGTCCAATGAGCAGCACTTATTTTCGCCATGGAAACAATCGGGCGCTCTGTGCGTCAGAATAGGCCAATCACATTTGCGCCACATGCACAGGAGGCGGCCTCCTGCGAGCCCCAGTCCGCCGGCGCTAAGGGTCCAGACTAGCTGAAGTTCCAGACTAGCAAGAGCTCAGCACTAGCCAGAGTTCCACACTGGCTAAAGTTCCAGACTAGCTGCAGTTCCACAGGACCGGTTGCACTGGCGCCACTTGCAGTGGACAAGTGGACTCGAGAGGAGCGAGGGGGCGCAGTGGAGGCGAGGCAGAGTCGCCATGTGATGATGGCGATTGCCTCGGTGGTGATTATAATCGCCAGCAGCAGTGTTATGATAGCGCCCGATTTGCGGGAAAGCGCCGCCAGCAGCCAGTGGGCCCCAGCCAGCGGCCCCAAGGAGCAAAGTGGAGGAGCTTGGGGCGCCGATTTTTTGTCGCCAAGCCAACTCGAACGCGCGAGGGGCCGACCATTTTTGGCCCCGCCGCGGCCGCTTTGTGGGCCCGATTGCGATGCGACCGCGTGCTCGCCCAGCGGCCCATTTTGAGCCCCACTGGGCCCCCCCCATGCAGGCCCCACGCTCGCCGGCCACCGGGGGAGCCAGTGTGTGGCGCGTAATTGGCTGTCTGGGCGCGCGGGGGCTCGTTAGTGGCGCTCGAGTGGGCGCGGGACCAGCGCGAGCCCGAAGAGGCGGCGGGGGCGTGGCGCTGCGGGCCGAGTTTAAAATGCGCAGCCATGCGCGCAGTGCGAGCGGCGGGCCTCCGGTCGGCGTGCGGGCCGCCTTCGCTGAGTGGGTCGGGCGGGCTCGCGTGCACTGGGCCGCCATTGTGGGGCCGAAATCCAATTTCGCGCTCCCAATGGTCCGCTTTTGGCTGCCAAAAGGGGCCTCCAAAGGGCCGCCAGACAGGCGGCGAGAGAGCGGCGGACACAATGGGGGCTGGAGAAATGGAGCAATGGGTGGAAATTACCATTTTGGAGCAAATAATCTAAGAGATTTGGCGGCCCGGCTCCAGCAAATCTGCGCCTCTGAGGCTCGCTGGCGACTCTGAAGTCGGCGCACGCACCCAGCAAAGCAAACATAATGGGCCCACCAATGGGGGAAAGCCGAGGGGGCGGCAGAGGGGGGCTTTGTTCAGGTGCGGGGACCACTGTGTGCGCCCGCATGAGCCCGTCTCTGCCCGGATCTGCTCGGCTGTGCTTGGGTGTGCTTGGGTGTCACGCCCGAGAGCTCGAGACAAGGGCGGCGCATTGTAATTAGTTGGCGTCTGTGTTTGGGCGCCGCGCGAGAGGCCGCAGTGCAGTGCATTAGGTGAGCTTGGGCGCCGAGCTGGGCCCACTTGCGGCCGCTTATGAGTGGCGGACGCAGCGGGCGGCCAAGGTGGCGTCTCCAGTCGGCCAGTCAGCTAGACGCCCGGTCGCCTGGTCGCTTAGACGCCGCAGACAGACGCCCGGCGCGGCTGGGTGACAAGTGAGCGAGCTTGGCGTCTTTGTTTTTTCCCTCTGCTTTCCCCTTTTTTCTCCCCCTCGACGGGCGGCGGCGCTTCCGGCCGGCGAGTCGATAATTGGGCGAAATTGGCGGCCGCACCAAAGGAGCCGCAGGGCGAGGCTGCTCCTGGTGGGCGCCCGCCATGATCCAGGCCGCTCCTTAGGCTCCTCAAGGCACAGCCGAAGACACAGCCAAAGGCAGACTCTGGGGCGCATTTGGATATTCGGCGAGCTCGGCGCAACAACTTGAGCCTAATTGGATCGAACGAGCCCCCGGCGGCCAAGGTCCGGCGTGTGCTGCGTGTGCAGCGTGTGGGCCCCTGTGCAGTGCGCACGTGATGCGACGCGCCCTCAGCCCCGCCCAAGGCCGGCCCAGCGAGCCAAGATTTGGCCGGACGCACGTCTTGGGCCCGGCGGCAAGGCACGCACGGGCGCCCATCAATCAGGCGCCCAAATGGGATGAGACAAGGTCGGCTGAGCGGCGGCTGGTGACTCGCGACTCGCGACTTGCCACTGGCGACTTGCGACTAGCGACTTGTGACTAGCCTCCGCTCGCTCGGCGCCCTTCGAGGCCCAATCGAGCTAGCCTGAATTGAGCTTGCCAGCGAGCGGCAAGTAGCTAGTGGAAAGCGAGCTCCATATGCGCCACTCGAGACTGTCCCTCGTAATCTGCGCCCGGCCGCTCTGTTCGCAGATAGATAACAAGCGCCCCTAATAAGGCCCAACAGTGGCCGCTGTTGGGGGCAAACCGGCCGCTTGTGCACAACTGGCTGACGAGCACCGTCCAACTCGGGGCGCCCAAGAGGCACCGGAAGTGGCACATTACTCTGGCCAGCGAGCTCTGGTCAGTTGGCTTGGGTGCAGTGGTGTGGCTGGAGGTGCAGGTGGAGGTGCAGGTTCAGTCGCGGACAGTGTGCAGTTGGAGGCAGTGTGCAGTTGCAGACAGTGTGCAGGTGGGCTAAGCTGGCCCTAAGCAGGTTGGCCTTGTTTGCGCCGCCTCTGCCGGCACTTCCGCCCGCCGAGGGGGCGCCAAGATGACGGTAAATGGCATTAAGTGTTCGCCTGGCCACTGCTTGGGCCGCGCGCCGCCAAATGGGCGCCGCCGATGCAGACTTAATACCTGGCCGGCCGGCCCTAATGGCGCCCGCGGACACAAACACGGCCGCGTGCATTGGCAATTCCTGCTGATGGAAATGAGCGCCCCACACTGCCTCTCTTCTCGCCGCCAACTAGCTTCGCCAACTAGCTCCGCCAAGGCGCCTCCAACGCCAGAGCCAAGCGGCCCACTTGGCCCCTCGGCTGCCCGTTTGGGCCGCACTCGAGCGCCCAAATTTGGGCCAGAAGTTGAGCGGCATGGGCGCCTTCCCACCATTGGCCGAGCTCCATCTCGGCCAGTCTCTAAGGCCAGTCTCTAATCCGGCCAAATGCAGTCTGGCCCAAATGAGCCCAGTCGACAACTCGCCAGTTCCTCGCTTGCTCGCTTGCTCGCTTGCCAACAACAACAAACACAAACACAAACACGAGCACAAACACAATCCGAGCGAATGGCATTTCCAAATGCTCCAAATCGATCAGAAATGTGCTCTCCACTCCACTCGCTCTGAACTGGAACCCAAAGCGCCAGCAGTTGAGTGAAAAAAGCCCACCCACCAACTTCCTCTCTCTGTCTCTCGCTCATTGTCACCAGCCGCACTCTAGCTCGCCGCACCCAAGCTCGCCCTCTCCCAGCGCATCAGATTGCGCCCGTCTCTCCGGACCGGAAGCGGCCGCTTGTCGAGCTAGCGCCACACTTGCGCCGGAAATTCGGCACCGAGCGAGCGAACGAGCGAGCGGCCAGAAGCATTGTCTGTCGGGGGGGGCTTACATCGGATTGTGTCTGATGTTGTGCGCAGCCCGCGAGGCCAAACAGAGACTGTCTGTCACAGAGAACAGAGACTGTCTGTCGCGCCCGTGGACAAGCGCCATGGACGAGCGCCAGTTTGTCGGGCGCCGATTTGGCCGCTCAAATTGGATGTAAATTAAACTTTCGCTTTCACACTGGCAGCCCCAAGCCAGAGACTGGCCGCAACTGGGCGCTGAGCTCGCCGCCAAGCTCGCTCACTGCCTAGCTCGCCCACTGCCAAGCTCACTAGTTGGCGCAACTCGCGCGCTCCAGACAGTCGCTGGAAACCTTTGAAGGCGCCGACCAGCCTCGGCGACAGCCTTCCGGCGCCCCCAAAGAGGCGCCGAGAGACTAGCCAAGCCGAGCTCAGTCTGGCGCCGCCATTCGAATGGGACTGATGTTCGTGGTGGCTGCTCGAAGGGCCGAGTTTAATCGCTCCTAAGGAGCCGCTGCTTCGCTCTAGTGACACTCTAGTAACACTCCGCCGAGCTGGCCCCGAGCTAAGCGCAGCTAAGGGTAGCCAAAGGTCCCAGTCTCAGAAGGCCAGCACGTTGCCGTGGTCCTGCGACTCGGCCTGGCGCTCGTCCTGCTCGTCCTCGTCCTCATCTTCGTCGTGCACTTTGCGCCTTCTTGCAGGCCGACGGCGCGCCCTCGGCGGCCCCTCAAGCTTAGCTGCGTCGAACGAGCTTCTCTTGGGCGGCTCGGCGGGATCGTCTTGCCACTCGGGCGAGTTGTACAACGAGTGGGCCGACTTGTACACCTTAGGGTCGTGGAAGAGGGGCCTGTCGCCGAGCTCCTTGGGGTGCTCGCCGCTCAGATCCTCGTTGGCAAGCTCGGGGTAGATCTTCTTGTACTCGTCGGACAGCTTGGGATACCTGCCATGCAGCTTCTTGAACATCTGGATGGTCTCGCGGCTCATGATTGGCGTTCCCTTGCTCGCCGCAGACTGTCCCCCCTGGCCAGACTGCTGGCCCGCCGGCTGCTCTTGCTGGCCCGCCAACTTCCTGTGCCGGCCCAGCATCGACAACATGCCGTTCTTGGGCTGCCCCCCAGAGCTCGCCTGTTGCGCCAGCGCGGGCGCCGCCTTCTCGCGCGGCGCCTCCACTTCCGGCGCCACGGGAAGCGTCGGCTGAGCTTTCGGGGGAGCCACACTCATGGAGACTTCCCTGTCGAGTTGGCGCTCTTGCACAGGCTCCTGAGGGGCCGCCTTGGGGGCGACGCTAGTCTGCGGTTGCGGCTCGTTGTTGGCCGACTGACTGTCGCCACTTTTGGGCCCCCCAATCGACTTCCGGTTTGCGGCGCCCCCAAACAGTTTGAGCTTGGAGCCGAAAATGCTGCCGCCCCCAATGAGCGACGAGTCCTGGTTGTGCTGGTAGAGGATGGGCAGCCGTTGGGTCATCACTGCGATGGGCCAGTCCTCGATGATGGAGCCAGTCTTTGGCCTTAGGTTCACCTCAAATTGGGCCACATTTGAGTCGTGGTTCAGGTGGCCCCAAGTGACCGAGATCACTTGGCAGGCAAAGGTGGCCAAGTAGAGCAGCTCCCAAGCATTGTTCAGCACATCCTCCTCGAACTGTTCCTTCGATATTCCAAACAGAGCTTGGTGGTTCGTGATGCGAACCAGCGAGTAGATTATGTTGTAAAACTCGAACGGTTTGTGCTCCTGGTCGTCCACCTCGGCACCCAAGCCGCCGGTCATGGAGGAGAAACGCTTAGGACTAGTGTAGGGCCGACACAGTCTGGTCATGGCGCGCCCATAGCGCGCCAATCCGTTCGGATCGTTGCCCGTGTCGTTGATGTCCACATTTTCGATGGCATACTTGGCCAGCGCCTTGGTGAACACCTCGATGGTGTCCTTCTTGCCCGTCTTGATGCGCTCCAGATCCACCACACACTGTCCCAAATTGATCGCCTGTTCAGCTGGCAAACCGGAAACGAGCTGCAAAATGGCAATCATCTCGCGGGGCCACCTTTTGCTCTCCGACTGTTTGGTTGCCTTGCTCGATTTGAAGTGTTTCTTCAGCGAGTTCTTTGAGGCGACAAATTCCCCGTCCAAAAGGCCGTGGATTTGCTTCTGCATGACATTGTAGCACTGCTTTCCAGCTGCCACAGTTGACTCATAGATCATCTTCAAATAGGTGTCACTTTCTCCCTCGGCAAAGCCATACTTCACACACTTGGACTCGTCGCTGTGCTCGCAATCAATTAGCACCACATCTTCCACAAAATCATTGTACGCTTCAAGCCAGTAACTGTGGCAACCAGTGCGAGGGTTCTTCTTGAATATTCTCATCAACTCTATGACATAATCATAGACCAGTGAGAGGATCCTCTGAGGGACTCGTTTGTCTGCCTGGCGAAACAAGGTTCCATTATAGATTAGCTCTAGATCCTCGTCGTTGATTAGCAACGAGTGTTCGCGTCGCTGGTCGGCGCTCATTCGTTCCAAATCCAGATCCTTCTCCGCCGACTTGTCGTGCAGCCAACCCAAACAGGCGTCCAGGATGATTATCTCAAACGGTTTGCTCAACACGTACTCCTTCACCTGCAAACTGATCAAAAAATCAATACACGAATGGGCTGTGGGTCTCACTCGACGCCAGTCGTTCGTGTCCACCTTGCGCAGAGCTTCGTCCAATGGCTGCAGGACACTCTCGAAGTATCGCTCGTAGATGGTGGCATATGGACTTGATTGGGGAAATTCGCGGAAGAATCCCAAACGGGGCCTCAAGTACAAATAAAACTGCTTCTCTGAAACCTTCTGGCTCGTTCCCTCATCCTGCAGCTCAGCTGTGGCCTGGCCCAGTGAGCTAAACGAAGCCAAAAGGCAGACAACTAACAATGCTGTTGACACCATGGTCAACCAATTGCCAAGCCCAACCCCTAAGATCATTTGGCGCTCCTTCTCTTTTGCCTCTTCTGGCCGCCAAGATTACACAGAATTAAAAGTCCTCCTCATGGAAGAGCAAGTGCAAGTGGATGCATGAATATCATAGAACTAAATATACTTGGACAAATGTGCTACACCAGAGGGTCGTCATGCATTTATAGTTACACAACTCAGAGAGATGGCAAAGAGTTGGATGGAAAAGAAAAACAAACAACCGCAACTAGCTTTCATTTTAAACGGACCACAAACCACCACTGCTACAGACTACCACTAGCTGCCGGCTGGTGACTAATGGCTGGAGGAAATATTTTTAGAGACAACTGTGAGGAGATGTATTTTTGTCTTCCTCATGGAAACCTCCACCCTCACGGCTACAACTCGCTCTCGTGACGATCATATGGACCCCGGCGTGTTGGTGTACCCCGATTCAACAGCCTGCCTCTCGGAATGGACCAATCAAGCCTGCAGGCCAACCTTTAGCTGGCCGCTCAGTCCATGACGACAAGCCTCAAGAGTCTGGAATCATCGGGTTAGCATTGGGGAGCAGCTAGGCTTGGTCGCGGGCAGATGTCTGCCCGAAAATCGCGCGGAGGCTCGACCTTCGGCCCGCACATTGTCGCTGTGTTAGCACGGGCGCGAGCGAACTTTAGCCCGTGCACGCACGAAGGCGTGAACTGGCGCCCGACGGGCAAAACAATGCGATCTGTGACATTGAATTGGGCCCAGTGCTAAGGGCCGTGCTACGCGTGCTGCTACGCGTTACAACGCTGGGATCTGGTCGGCGTGCAGCCTTGCAGTGCAGTGAGTGCACTGCCCTGCATACAGTCTACCGGACTTTTGCATATTCACTGGCGACAGACCGAATCTCGCACAGAGTTGAGCTCATGTGCAGTGCCAGTTGCCAGCTGGAATAACACCACTCGAGTGTGCCCATCAATTCGGGGCCCCTTTTATCTAACTCTCCAGTTTGCTCGATTGAGCACACCAGCCGGCCGAGCTCGGGCCGTCTTATTGTTGCTTTTGCTGCCTCTGCTGCCTCTGCTGCGGCCCACTGCCCACGGCCCATCGGCGGCCGACCAAACAGGGCCCAGCGGCAAAATGGGGGCTTTGTTTAGTTGTCACTCTTGTACCGCTGCCACGCTGCTGCTGAACTGGCGCCAGTTCATCACGGGCCACCGGCTGGCAAGCTGGCTGAGGGCTAGCTAAGGGCTAGCTTGCCAGCCGGCACCACAGCAGCGAGGCGCTCTGGCCACGAGCTGGCCAAGTGCTGTTCTCTGGCAATGCGGCGCTCTCGCTTGGCTGCGTGGGACTGTGGGCGGCCATTGGGCGTCCATGTCTCGAACAAAGCAAGTGCTCAGCCCCAAGCTCCGCGCACACAAGCTCGAGCGAGCTCCAAAAGCGCCACTCGACGGCAAGCCCAATTCGGCCGCATCTAAGCAGAGGGGCAAAAGTGGAGGCTGGAAAGTGGAAAGTGGGCGGCCGGCGAGCTCGAGTGCGTGGGCGACACTTTCGCGTTGAATAATCACGTCCAGCGAGTGTCCACTTCGAGCTGGCCGCTGTCCAGTGGGCAGCGCAAGTGGAGGACAGTCTTTGGGGCCTGCTGGTCCGAAAAGGCTTCCGAGGGGCAGTTTTGGGCAAAGTTTGGGCCTTGTGTGCAAAAAGAGGCGCAAGTTTGGCCAGATTGGATGCGGGAAATGGCGCATTTGGAGGAAACGAGAGCGAGAGACTGCATGGAGCGCCAAGCTCGCCTCTTGGCGGCCGAACAGCAAGCCGAGTGGGCAAACAAATGGCCACGTAATTGGGCCGCCTGTTAGCCAAATTGGGCGGCCAAAGCTCGCACTTTTGGCCTGGACTTTGGAGCTCTAGTCTTGCGGCAAATTTGCGGCCCAATTTGGGTCTGAGCGCCGGAATTTGGCTGAGATTTGGCCGAAATTTGGCCGAAATTCAGCTGAAGTTAGGCTGAAGTTTGGCCGAAGTTTGGCGCCACAAAGCGAGTTTATTTGTCATTTATTTGCAGCCCGGAAGGACTCTCAGTCCATGAGAGCGTGGCGTTTGATGCGCCCAAAGGTGGAAATGGGCGCCCACTCGCAGTCAGCCGGCCAGAGCTAAGCTCCCGGCGGCACAGCCAAGCTCAGCAGCGCGTCTACACGCCGCCCGAGGTGCACAAGTGCACTTCCGGTGGCGCCGCTTCCGCCCGTGTGCGAGCTATGCAAATTGGCCGCGCGTCGAGAGCGACGAGGGACGAGGAGCGGCCACTAGTAAGCTGCGAGGGGCGCCTCTGCTGAGCTGCGAGGGGCAAGCTTAGCGCCGCCGGAGCTAAGCTTGGCGGCGGCCCGCGAACAATGAGCAGTTGGGCGCCGGAAGCGAAAGGGGGAATCGAATTGGCAATTGTGCCGCCGTGGAATAGGGCGAGCGGGAGGAAGAGGAGGCTGCTGGAAAGTGGGCCAGTGGCTGGGCGTGTTTTGCGGCCGCCCAGTCGAGTTGGGCCAGTGTTTAGGGCTCGTCTCTGGGCCTCTGAGTTTGTGGGTCTTTGGCGCCGAGAGACTGCCTTTGGGCCAGCAGGAAGGAGCTGGAGAGACTGTGTGTGATTTAATAAGCGAGCATTTGCATGGCCCGGCGGGTCGCGATTGATTGCGCTGGCCGTTGGGCGACAAAGCGGCCGAGTCTCCAGCGCCAGTCTGTGGCAGTTGGCTCGGCGTTTGGGCCGCTTTGTGTCGCCCCTTAGGGCTCGAGAGGGCCGCAAAACAAACTGGCCGCTGATCGGGCGCAATCCATCAAGCCCGCGCAGACGCCCAAGTGGCCGCCCAGTCACTTAGGCGCGCCTGTCACCTTCAGGAGTCGCTCTGGGTGGCCAGACGGCGACGCTGGTCCTAAACTGCGCCTTCGAACAGTGCTCGCTTTGCCCAGGCAGCAGAGGAGCCGCCGTAGAGGAGCTGCAGCAAAGGGGCGCTGGAGGGCCGCTTTTTCATCATCAGCCAGGCGCGACCGGCCCACTGGGCGCCGTCTGGCCGGCGCCAAGCAAGCGCCGAGCTAGCGCCGAGCTAGCGCCGAGCTAGCGCCGAGCTAGCGCCGAGCTAGCGCCGAGCTAGCGCCGAGCTAGCGCCGAGCTAGCGCCGAGCTAGCGCCGAGCTAGCGCCGAGCTAG
>Ga0058701_10000451_pt1 | contig 28598 bp, 18 predicted proteins | sample AgamicOrMae_FD_97039 | JGI IMG/M metagenome (GOLD analysis project Ga0058701, IMG submission 97039) | Agave microbial communities from Guanajuato, Mexico - Or.Ma.e | ecosystem: Host-associated > Plants > Phyllosphere > Phylloplane/Leaf | place: Guanajuato, Mexico | collected 2012-06-04 | reverse complement strand
TCACGTGTAGTAAGCGTGAATATACACACCATACTCAATTTTCGAGCTTCCAGAACGTTATTTTACAAATTTAGAGAGGTTTTGAAAAAGCGTTCCTTTAATTTTTTGGGGCAGTTTATAAATAAAAAAAATATTTACGCAAGGAGAAATATAAGTTCAAACATAAACAAAGCAAAGTAGCATGCACACTGTAATTTAAAAGGGTGGATATATTTGATAGTTCACGCTAACTATCCGCATTCTTTTCATCTCAGACAGCAAATAGACGTCTATGCTAGGCGATCTACAGATGGGCTAAGTGGCCACAAATCTGATATTTATTAGACATCTATTAGACGTCTAGTCCGTAGACATGTTAGACTTCTACCAGTAGTAGACGTAGACAAAGACATCCAACAGATGTCTAATAGAAGTCTATAGATGTCTAATAGACATCATATTTGCGGCCACTTAGCCCATCTATAGGTCGTCTAGTATTGACGTCTATTGCTATCTGGGATCATAACGCCCTCGAGTAATTTTTGGCGCCGATCGCACTTATTTCATAACGGACATACTGTCAGTTGCTGTCCATATTATTTTTTTTTAGAATATTGTAGGACGAATCTCCACGAAAAATTCAATTTCCTTGTGTCACCCCCTTGGTAATATGTCTTATTTTTTTTCTTAAATACGCAAATTCCAAAAACGTCGACATAAGCCGCACCCTATTGCCCCATTCAATTTTTCAGCAGAATCCGGTCGATAGTAGCTCAGTAACCATAAGGCATGCACCTTCAGATAGCTTCAGATTTTTTTAAATCACTTTTTGAACTCCGTGGGTTCTCAAAAAGTCAAGATCCGTCGAAATCTCTAAGTCAAAGTTCGCTATAACAAGACTTTCCCTACGGAAACGTAAGTATTCACTCAAGCCACTTTTGAGACAGAATTCTTTCTGGATGACGTTTCACGCGAGGCAAGTATTTTATCTGCATAAAATTAGGTATAAGAATACAGCAACAGTTTGCAGGAGATATAAATCAAAGTCGGCGTGCCCGCTACTTTTGTCGCAGTCGGTGATGAGGTAGTTATGTTTTCAGAAAGATTTCTCATTTCCTCAAGGCGAGTGCCGCAGTCCGTGCTGTAAATGGACGGGCTTTCGTTTCAATGGGGGAGCTGAGAAACTAGCGCAACTTGCGCTTTGCAAACTCGCCAGCGTTTTAACTAACCGCCTCGCGCTACATAGACTGCGATAATTGAGGCTAAAAACCGGCCAATTGAAACTGAAGAATTTTTCAAGAAAAATACATTTGGCAGACAACGGCATTTATGCAATCCAGATTGCATCACGTAACTGTCACCAAAATATTATCTCTTTAATCGCGAAGAAATGCTGGGAAACGATGATTCTTCATTTTGCTGTAAATTCATTTTCTCCGCGGCAGTTAAGACGTTTTTCACAAGTTGGTTACCTATTTTAAAAATATCTTCAATAGGTTAAAATCTTGATTTAAGAGGGAGCTAAAAACCAACAAATGAAATTAGGTAGCGCACAATGTCGGTGATATGATGGTGAAAATTGACGAAAAAAATCACGAATTAATTCTTCAGCCAACTGTTTTGTAAAAATCGTACGAATCATATTTAAGTAATCTCTTCAGATGCAGGTGCGAAAACAACTACACTACCGTTTTTCCCGTCTTTAACTATTTCTTCCCAAATTTTAAGGGCAAAAACTGATCCAAATATTATTTTTTTATTGAATTGAAATGGCTTTTTACGCGACAACATGAACACGGGCAAGTCCTTTAACGACAGACTCTTTTTAAGATCGCTTGAGCGACTGGAGACGAACGCGAAGTAGTTGGGCAATAGATCGCTGGGAGCTGGGCTCGAACCTTCACTCTCAAGGAAGTATTCCTATGATTAGCCCGCGAGTTGTCACATGACTATCCTCATCCATTTTCCAAAACCGTTTCAGACAGAGATGAACATATTGTATTGAGAGAGAAAATGTGCGATGAAAGGGGATAACGAGTGCCAAACAGCACGGCGGCAAGAAACGATATATCCGTAAAAAACGATATTTTCCCATACCAGAAAATACGTTCCTCGGGTAGAGAAAAGTTACAGAGACGATTTGGCAATGCAATCGTGGGGTGATCCACGTAATACGGTATTTACAAATATCGCAATTAATCGTGTTTTTGAACGGTTGCCCAGTATCAGCCATGTGCATCAGAAAGGAATCAAAATGTGACCATGAGGCAGGCTGTGTGAAGCCTCGGTCATTGGTGCACAGAGCAGTGACCCATCCACCGTCTGATTTATACCTACGACAATCGAAGACACCCATTTGGCCGTGAAAGCGAAAAAACGCTCTTGCCAACTTTCGCATACTCGGGCAAAAAACCCGACGGTTCCGTCAACACTACATGAACCCCCAAAGTCGTACCAACTTAAACAGAAAATTAGCATTACGACGTGCTTTACCGCGGATTCTTGTTCTTTTTTTTCGGAATTCTCACGCTTTATAAGGGTTCTGGAGTTTACTGTTTACCTCTAAATGTCTAGATACTGTCCTGGTTTTCCTCCGCGGTAGACATCTTACCGGAGGCTGTGATTCTCTGGTGCAGCTTGGCGGCTGCATAACGGAGTGTGTCCGGGCGATCAGATTCGGGGGAGAAGGTGCGGAGTTTTTCGAGAAGACTGTCGCAGACATTGTCATCGCACATGGCCGAAGAGCTTCGCCTGGTGAGACGAGCGGCCGTTGAGCCTGGAGCAGGAACAAACAAAAAAAAACAGCGCTAAACATAAAATCACAAGTATTCACTGCCTGTGCAACTAGCGCATCGTTCTCGATCTGTACTCTAACTATAAGCAGATAAGGCGGAGCTTTGTCCTTGGTTTGACTTGTCGGAGGAAAGAAGAACGCACGGTATGAACTGTAAGACCGTGAGTTCACTTTCTTATTTGAAGATACCGGTACGGTATTTGAAGTTTTGTTGGTGGTTCGGATACTTCAAGCTGAATAGGTCTGATCAAAGTGCGTAACGGTTTAAGAATGGATAGTGTCGGAGTCCACGATATCCAATTTTATTTTCATGAGCACTGTATTGCCAAAAAAATCTTTTAGGACCGAAAACATTTAGCGTGAAGTACTACAAACTCAACTTTTCAAAACTAAAATTGCAGTTTTCAAAAATTGCAAAGAAATTTTCGCTTTTACCTTGCCCAATTGCTTAGAAAAACTATTAAAAAAAATCGCTGGAGGCTTTTATAATATACTGTAGCCTTTTGTTTTCTATTACGAATATTTTTTTTTTTGCAAAATCAGCTGAACAAGAAAAACAAGAAAAAATATCAGATCCCATAAATTAAATCACGCTTGAGTTAAGTAGAAGATTAATTTGAGTCCTGTTAAGAAAGGATAAGTTACGTTTAGTTAAGTACGGTTCAGAGAGCATAGGTGAAGTTTGGTCATGTAAGGTTCACTTCTAAAAGAATAGGTCAAGTTAGAAGGTTAATTTTGGTGAGAAAGGATAAAATAGATCAGTTCAGATTAGGGCTGCACTGTTCTGTATATTCGTAGGACTCAAAACCGCAAGAGAAGCGATATTTCCTTGGGGCATAAAATTCTTTTCACGTTTCTGCGTCCACGACACATACACCCAATTTCAGGCGTTCATTACTGAAATTGCATTTGTAAAGAATGTCAAACACAAAAGAAGGCCGATCCATTTTTTCCGGGCTGAACAATGGCTCGATGAACCGCGCAAAGATGTTCCTGTCATTATCTGGGTTGCGCCCTGGCATCACGCCCTTCGATCCGATCAGCGGCAAAAGTAGGTGTGAAAAAGAGTGTGATATGAGTGAAACGAGCGTCGGCGGGGCGGCGCCGCTGCACGCAATACGGAGTAATCAAGGGGGTCCCGGGGACCTGTGGTGCCCCGAGGGGGGCTGCGGTGCCCCCAAGGGGGTCGGCTTTGAGCGTGTGCAGACCCTATAATGTTACGTCACCGCCACCCACAGCGCCCCGAAAGAGGGTCTCGGCGTGCACCTGCTGGCACCTTAGACCGATCGATGGCTTTATGGAAATGAGGTTATGTAGACACTTGAACGATTCACTTTTGTCACTTGCAACAGACTTAAAACAAAGCCTCACTCTTAATATCTTAGGGTTGAATTTGCCATCCCTTTCATGTCTCAATTGGAACTTGTTTAATTATTTTTTAAATCTAGAAAAATTGACCAGATTGTATGGACTTTCCTAAGCGATCATTATCACAATTAAATCCATTTCAGATGTAAGTTCAATTTTTGAGTTCTAGTCTGGACTTACAACTGAGACTCTTCGAAATCTGTATTGGGTACCACCCCCTGTATCTACAGTGATGATGCAGCCAGCATAGGAAGGATTTTGCTTCATTTTAAGAAAGACATTTCTTTACCCATGTCAAATGCAAAAGCTACCGCGCCTAGCCTTTAAGATTGACAAGGCTATTGATAGGACTAAGTTGAAAATCAACCGAAATACCGGTACGAGTAGCACCCACTTCACCTTTGTAACCAAAAAAAGGCTTACTTTCATCAGTGCACTTCAACCTTGTCCTGTGTTGAGAAAATTTAATTTTTTAGAAAACGTCATTTTGTATAGCAGCAACGTTGACTTATCAGCCAGTTTACCTCGAAACTTAGGCATAAAATTTTCCAATCTGTGCTTCTGTGAATCAAAAATAAACCGTCAAGACCATTGTTCGAAAATTTCGTGACAATTTTACGAAGATACGTTGAGTAAGGGTTGAAGGATTGGGGCAATTTAGAGATGTTCGTTTTGCCTATGCAATCTTGGCCAGATTTTTGTCGTTGGCGTGAAAAAAAATCCGCTAATTCTGAAGTCTGCTTAATTAATTCGTGAGTTGGCAGCGAGCGCGAGCGGCAGGTAGTCACAGCCTTGGGAAAGTAGGCGTTTTCATTTTATAGGAGGTACCAACTTAAGTTGTGTAAACACATAAAGGAGGCGTAAATATCTTACAGCTTTTTTTTTAAAGGAAAAATGCGGGTGATGGCATGAAGCCAAAACGGACGGAATCCAATCCATAGAGTCCTGAGATTTAAGAGATGGGTACATAGAACCGGTGTGACAGTGACGAAAACTTCCTTCTTAAAAGTCAAAATAAAAATACCAGGCGAAAAAACGGAATGCTTTTTCGCGGAAGTCCCGTCGCTCTCGTTAAATACGAATCTTTATCGAGGTTCGTTTTCGGGGGGGGGGGAAAAAGACGAAATCACTTAGTAAAATTAAAAAACTAACGTTTTGGGTTTTTAGTTGCTCATCTTTTAGCAAAAATAGTTTCTCCACACCACACTTCTAAATGGACGAATATTTTTTTTCAAAAATAATTTTTCGTAGAATGCATTGAGTTTTTTTTTTGTGCTTCATTCTAATTTTAAACTAAGGTATTTAAAAAAAATTAAATGAACGCTATCATAAAACGGCGAAAATTCTATCAACTGGGGCCCCACTTAACACAAAATATACTTAAAATAAAGCTAATGGTAACTAGGGATTACGTGCTGACTTCGACTTAAGCTAATTTTAAACCTCCTCCTACATGCTGACGGCTATACGACACAGTCTTGAAAAAATTACGGCTCTATTTTTTTTTTATCATTAACGTGAGCTTTAAAAGAACCATTTCGAACCCTTGAATGGGATAATTTTGTACAATTTAAGCCTGACGTTTCTTAAAAATTTTTGAGGAAGTAAAATAAAAACTTCATAAAATCGTTTTTACGATAAAATTTTAAAGATTTTCTCTTGAAGACAATGTAAGGCTAGAAAAGCTGCTCGACCCCAAGAACAGAGTCTTCATGGATGTGCTTCAATATTTAGAAAATGTTTCTTGTAATATAAGAGGTGATGACATCAATAAAAAAACATAAAATAAATAACTAATTGTGGTTGAGTGGCTCCGGAACGTGAGGTATTAGTGACAGCAATTTTTCATGAGGACCGCTTGAATCATCGCTTAAGTTCGGTCAGCTCTCGGCTCTCCCCGCCGCACCGCACCGCACCGCGCCGCCAGCCCCGCGCGCGCTCTCCCAAACACTGCTCAGTGCCAAAACAAATTTGAACGGCCGCAGAGCACAATTACGTCAAGATCAGCTGTGCTGACAGGTCCGCTGTGCCGACAGGTCACCTGCTCTTCTGCAGTGCTTCAACTTAAATGCTTATCATTAGCAAATTATAAAATTATCCATTTAATCTCTCCGATCAATATATAGTTGTCAATGAGCTAAGTTAAAAACCGCGATTTCTGTTATGAATAATAAATAGACGGTAAGTGAGGCGGTAAAATTAGCAAGTATTTAACCGATGTTATATACATTAGCAAGACGGTAAATTACCAATTAAATGTATTTAACCGATGTTAGACACATTAATAAATGAGGCGGTAAAATTACCAATGAAATGCATTTAACCGATACTTGGTACATTGACAAGACGGTAAATGAGGCGGAAAAATTACCAATGAAATGTATTTCACCGATGTCAGATACAGTAACAAGACGGTAAATTACCAATTACATGTATCTAGCCGGTGTAAGCTACAATTAGTAAATAATAACAAGCGGGTAAATTAGGCGGTAAAATTACAAATTATAAGAATCTAACCGATGGCCTTACGGTAAAATTAACGACTGTTTGGGCTGTAATTTAAATTAAGTGATAGGAACGCAACGATTTACAAAAGTAGCAAAAACAGAGATTTGAAAAGGAGCTATGTTGGCTGAAGCTCTACGGCTCAAAATGACATTCAATGCCGATGAGTTTTATTCCTTTAGCCTAGGTACTTAATCGGGTCCGCATAATGTCGGAAAGTTTAATGCGATGGTGTAAAAGTTGTTAGTCGCTCTAGCAAGCCACTGCAAGGAAAAGTATTTTAAGAAACTTTATGTTTTCAGAGACATTATACGGTTTTGGATTAGGAGTTTTAGCGGTTTCTAAAAAATCAACCGCAGTTTGATATGCATTGTTTCTCGTGGTATCAACTGACTTTGCCTATCGCTTTCATATACGTGTAACACAACCTAACCTTACAAACTAATTTAGACTATTCTACCATAACATAGAATAGTTTTTAAAAAAATGAAAACCTTTTTTAGCTTTACAGAGTTTAGCCTGATATAGCATCATCTAATCTCACACATAACACGACAAAATCAAAGAAGACAATGTAACCTTCCTTAACCTGCACCTAAATAACATCACGCCGCAAAAGAACTCTTTATCATTAGAAATTTATTTCACGGCATTTCCCGAAAAGTAGAGCACCAGCGTAAAACACCAGTCAAGATTCCCCACTGAAAAGCACTTAATCGTATCAGTGGTGAAAAAAAAGGGGGGGGAACTTTCCGCCAGAGCACTAAAAAGCATTCTAACCTCACGACACAAAAAAAGAGACGAGAGTCGTCAGGCCGCTCGCGACGAGGCCTCGGAGGAGTCTGCTTCGAAGCTTGGCAGCTTGGCTACTGACGGCTCAACTCACCCCTTTCTTCCGCCCGTCTTTTGGCGGGCCGTGCGCCCCAACAGTTTGGGGGTGGGCGGAGGGGTCCATGAAGGGGAAAGGGGGAAGGAGGGGGCGTTACGCTTGTAGTAACAACACATGAGCCTAGTTTCACAGCCTTGCGGTCAATCGTGCTAATTAAACTTTGCTGCAATTGCCTCGTCACGCTTATTATATTTATAGATACAAACGCCGTGCTGGCATTCAACGCGATAGCTGCGATACGGACGTTTTGTTGTGTATCACCTACAATGGGTACACTCTCGGTTGCACCGGTTGTATTTTTCATTCCTGGTGAACCTGGTTAATCCTTCAAATTAGATCATGAGGGAGTATTAACGACCTGCCTCCGCGTACAGAGGTCAAGCTAGGCAAGAAGTCCTACGCTGGGTCATCCTAGGTTGGTTTACCTTGTTCGGACTGTTTTTCGTTAGATGTCTTTCGTTTCACTTTTCCCTCTAGAAAATTACAAAATCTAGAATTTTCCAGTAACGTCGATAAGAGTATTGTGCCCATTTAGCTGTTATTTTCCGAATTTTAACAAAATTGTTGGAGCGAATTTCGAAAGAAATTCAAGCATATTAAAACACCTCCTAACAAACTAGCCTTCGTTATTCCCCTTACTACACTAGACCTCCAAAACGGCATCTATGTCCTTCTCATGTGCAGAATTTCGTCTTTATACCTCCTATACGATCAGTCAAAAAGGAATTGTCCGGTTCTGGTCGTGCAACAAGGCGTTGGTCAATGTATTTACCCATAAGGCAAAGCATTTCTGCACGACCAGAACCGGACAATACCTTTCGGGCTGATAGTACTTCGGGATCGTGCACATACTACGTACCCCGAAACGGGTGAGGAGGTATCTCAAGAAACACTGCGCAAGAAATCAAGGGGAGGAAGGGGGTCAAGGCCCGGGTACTTATTATGTTTATACTTATTATGTTTCGTTTTGCTTTTCTACTGCAGTTTGGCGATTTTACGGAGTTTGCGTGTCCGAACCAGAGGCGAAAAAAGCACCCATTTCTGGACGGGTTTGAAAAGGGCCGAGTAGTGAGAGGACGGGCTCATCTTGTTTGCGGTACTAGCAAGGTGAACCTGCCCGCCGGGTACCCCACACCCAACGGGTTTCCAATTACCCCGACCACGGGTATCCTAATACCCACGGACCGGTCTGAAGCCCAACGGGCCGGTCAATACCTACCGGGCTGTTCTGGAACCCATCTCCCCGTCGGTACTGGAGAGTCGTTGTCTTGGTCGTAGTCAACCGACGGCGGTGCTGTTCGGGTTGCCTATGCAGTGCACGCTAAAGATTTTTGGTCCTCCTCTATGCAGCTCCGGCGCAGTCGCGACGAGAGCCGCAGAAAATATGTGATGAGGAGACTTGGTACCACCCTAGAAAGAACCAGGTGTCGTTATTGCTTATGTTTATATCGCGCCCCAGCGAGGCGCCGTGGCTAAATGGTAAGCGTGTCCGCCTACCATCCTCGAGGTTGTGGGTCCGAATCCCGCTTCCACAACGTTTTTTTCCTGTTCTCTTTCACGGAGGCCTCGGTCACTTAATCACACTTCTGAACACCATTATCAAACGTCTTCTCAGTGGCCGAGTGGTTAGCGTTGCTAAGTTACCAGTGGTGGTGTCTAGACTCAGAGGTTCGTGGTTCAGATCCGCGATTAAATGCCGCGCGCAGCCTCGCAAAATCGCGGAGGTCCTTGGAATCTGGCCGGATGGGTAACACCTCGCCAGCCACAGAGCCGCTTGAGAAGACATCTACCTGGCCTCAGATCTCACGAATTGCGCATCAGGAGGTTGCTCCTTAAACACCCCATCCCGACTGACCTGAGAAACTGAGGGGGGGGGGGGATAAACCACGGGTAATTCTTATTTTTCAAGTTTATAATTGCTGTTGTAGATACCAGTTGCACACAAACTACAGGCCACTTCGTTCACCATTCATTCCTCAAGGTAGGAAACCCACGGCAAACCTGTCACTCTGTACACGCAAAACAGCCAAGGTCGTGAAAAAGGCATAGTTATCAAATCAAAGTCTTCAAAGTTAAATCAAATGCTAAGAAAAACTAATTAAGATCTTTGAAAAGTTCGGCTAATTTCTTAACATATTCTGGATCTATGGGAACTCTTCAGCTCATCCCTCATTACACGTGACGTGAAATTATGTCCGCGACATCGCCAGTTCAAAGAAGAACTACGAAACGGTTATTCATTCGAAAGTTGGCAACAATCCGGACGTTTCGAAGGAAGTGGATTCACGAAAGTCACTGAAAAATGCACAGTCACTGGCCGTTGCGAAAATTTCCCACAAACTTCTTTTGAGGTGAAAAACACGTTTACCGCAACCTCTAAAATGGCCCTCAACCATTTCAGACCCAATGTGAGGTCTCAATCTAAAATTTTAATTTTTTTTTCAAAGCTGACAATCAAGAGTCTGGTAACTTTTCTACTTTCTGCAAAGCCCTTGCAAGGAAAATGATGCAAGAAGGGTAAGGAAAGCCTGCACCAATACCGTAAGCCTTTTTCAATCGAAAATACCGAGTCGAGAGAATCGTTCGAAAAGCAAAGCAAACAAGTTCGAGCAAACACGTTCGTTTGGCGTTCGCCTCGACAAGAGCGCAACCCTTATGCGTTACCTCACAATAAACAAACCGCACAATGCAACAACCGGAAGTTCTGCGATAAAATCACCAAAATAGGGTGTCTCAAACAAAGGAGCGATCTTGGCTGCCAAAACTACAAATCAACTTCTACAGGAACCGTAACGTATTTCGTCGTCTTGCCTAACTTTGCTTATCGGAAGTTTAAGGCTCACAATTTATGCCCAGAAAATTCTCTTAAAAAAAAAAGACTAGCTTTGAAGAGCTTTTACTTCGTTCGAGTAGGAAAAACTTACGCCATTTTTTGGAATACTGATACTATAAAGAAATTTGTTGTTGGATTATGTTAGTTATGGGATTCCAAACATACTCAACGGCACGTAGGTAAAATTAATTGGCCTAAAACCAAATAAATTTGAAAAAATAACTTGAACCACAGTGGCATGTAACAGCCGTTTATGATCTGCGGTTGAGGTCATTTAAAAGTTCTCGGAAAGAGAAATATTATGCAGGAGGCGTAAATTATTATCTTACGCGTCACGCTAATTTAAGTTATCTTTATCTGAGTAACTTAAGCTATCTTGGGCTTGATGCCGGTAAAGTACGAATTGTAGTGAACTAAGTTGTTCACTGCGACGAGTTAACTTTAGATATCTAATAGACGCCCTCCGCTGTGTGGGTGGTCTTCTTCAGCAAGCCAAACTGTATTCTGGCGTTAGAGGTTTTCGAGCGTCATCGCGATATTATGAGAGATAATTAGCAACACAAACGAATTAGAAATCTCTGCGTTAGGTCTAATAACTAATGATATCTGCGACAACGATTTGAAGGCGGGCATGCGAGCGTTAATTTGGTAAGAATGACAGTACCCGAGAGAAAAGGGCATTCCCATCAATCCAACGGCCCTACGAAATGATTTCCTTCGGGGAACAAGAGTTGCTATTTTCAACTTCGGGTAAGTTAATGATGCCATCCTGACGCAAGCCCGTCTTTAGATGTAGCTGCCACTGAAAAAAAATAGTTTCAGTAAGGCTCAAAAAAAAGAAAAAAAAGAGCTTTTAAATACCGGTACTTTTACGTTTCCAGCAGATTTTCCCCTGTAATCGCTGACTGCTTAACGGAGTGTAAGGTCATTTTGTGCCCCGTGATTACATAGAGTACGTTACTGTAAAAGCTGCTGAGCTGAAATGTTAGATTCTGGCCTGATTTCGCATGATTGTGCGCTAAAGCGAAGTTTGAAGTCGAGCGTGTAAGAAAAATGAAAAATAGTGGAAATCACCTGAATACAATTATAACTGTTGGGTAGGCTGGCCACCGCCGTTGCATCTAACAAGTTGTAAGACCGCCGACGTAGCCTTCCTCCTGATCCTTTTCAAAAGAATGAACCAGTGAACAGCACTAACAAGTAAGCACTTTAGTCCACCCTTGAACTAAAAATTCTTGAGTCCCTGCAAAGAAGCAATTGTCAAGGTCTATTGAAAAGACATTAAAACAAAAGCTAACAGAGCTTTTGGGTGAAATTGACAATGCTCTTTCATGAACTTGCACAGCAAATTGAAAATAGAATATCTTGTTGAACCTTGAATTGCTAAACTTCTGTAAAGGCCTATATTACCTTGCAGGCAGTTGAGGGCAAGGTAAAGTAAACCTATCAGGCCTCACATTTTGTACCAATAACTCTACTATAATGCCCCACAAGCTAAAATGCCAACAAAGATTACATCATATACTACTAGTAATTGGGAAAAATTTCATGGGAATATTTCATATCTTACTCAAGCACAAGCACTACTTGAACTGTATTTATAATAAAATTATTTCAACCTATTCCTCCACATTGTAATCTTCTTTTGAAGATTTCAATTTTCTCTGCCACAACAGATAGAAAAGACTTCAGCAATATTCTTCACAGTTGCATGTTTGCATGCATGGTTCTGCCATAAAGTAATATTTCACACAATGCTGATCTGATCTCACTGATCTGCTAAAATAAGTTTGATCCTATACATCAGGTTTTGATCTAGAAATCTCAACATCAGGCTCGACTGACAGTAAAATATTACATCTTTCCTAAGCCGAATCACATCTTTTAAGCAAAAACTAAATCAGGTTCAGTGGATGCTAAAGAAGAGAAATATAATGGTATCCTTGGTAGGGTCTTACACCACTTGGCAATGATGGGAAAGTCAAATGGTGCAAAAAAATAAAATCATATCTGCGGTCTTCGTATGGTTTGGTTCGGATACTAGGGTGATAAATTATAAATCATACAAAACGATTTCGAGGTAGTACTGGGCCATGCCGGCGATGCGGTGACCACCCGAAGATAGGTTATGTTTCCGGCTTGAGCAACAAACAACTTGACTGCGTGATAGAACTTGTGGAGAGTACGACTTCATTGATGGTAAAATTATATTTGAGCTGTAAAATCCTGACCAAATGATACAAAGCTTTAACAATTTAACTCAACCGTGCAGGAGAATGCTGCTTACAGAGCAATAACTTACCCGACAATACCCTTTTAGGGATACACACTTGGTACGCGGCAACAGCTACACTTACCGATTAAATGAATTTCCATTCCCTTAAAATAAAAAAAAATATTCGCTAATTACTCTTTTAACCTGAAACACCCTGCAAATGCAGCAAATCATAATGTTATGAGCAGGTCTTGGTGCAGGTCGTGCAGGTTATGAGCAGACGAAATCAGCGTTGACTGAAAGGTTCGCCCTTTCGCCACAAGGTGGCGTTAAATTGGGCGCCGGATTTTGATGTGAACTAATTCTATTCCAAAGGTTATCATCTTCCTTTTTTTCTTTTTCGTTTATATTGTTTATATATATAATTTTTAAATGTGTAAAACCTTCCTCCTTTTCTGTGCTAACATGTCTGACAAGACATAGGGAGGAGTAAGAGTAGCGATAATTTAAGTATCATTTCATAACAGACTGAAAATTTTAAGAGATAAGGCCCTACTATGGAGCGTTTTATTCTTTAATATTCCACAAACTTGACTGATGAACAACTTCTATCCTTTTCTGCACCCTCACCTTTGAAGTTGCACTAGAGTTTGCTAATATTCGCGGCGGTGGGGCTAGTACCGGTATGTAAAAAAGAAGCGAATTTTCAGTGCTGGATTAATAACTTTTATTAAGGAAACTTTACAGTACAAACCAGTTTTAAAGATTGGGAGGCATTTTACATAAGGCATTACACCGTTTTCACTCCGTTGATGCAACAATACGTAAATCTAAGTAAGGACACTTTAACATTTTGTGCCAGTTGAGGCACAATTTGCAGGCAAATTGGTGATTAAATGCTGTAATTTTAACGTGTGCCGGTAAACTTTGCACAACTAGGCAGTCAAGGTAGCTTCACACTCCATACTTTCATTTTTCGTACCTGTAAAATAAATTCCAGCCTACACCGATTTCATGTTTGCCATCTACAACACAAGCAGAAAGTATACCACACTCTGGAACTCTCTCCTGTAATACTTCATTTGCGGCTACAGAAATCAGATGCAGTTCAGAGATTATGCTGACATTCACAAAATCTCATTTTAGAAACGGAATCCGTCGCGGTATGCAAGACATATACCGTAAAAAAGGAAGAGTTGAAGCACCACGGCAATTAATTTTTCAACGAATTAAAAAACAAGAAAAACTGCTTTTTAAAAATAGATCTGAGTAAGCGAGAGCTATGTACAATAAACTATAAAATTATCTCAATACGCGCTTTTATACATATATACATACATGCATTCATAAGCTTATGAGTATGTGTGTGTGTATATATATACCAAGCACTATGAAAAAAATATTTTACAAATATAATGGCACTAATAGAGGCACTTAGCAGAAGCACAAAGCTCACAGAGGGATCAAAATCAAATCATGTTTCTCAGCGCATTAAATTCATGTTAGACCGTGCGCATTTTCCCCTAATAGTTCATTAAAAAAAAAGAAGAAAAAAACGCAATGTCAGCGTAGATTATGAACAGGTTTGCACAAATATGAACTTAAATACTAAAAATATAATTACCGTACCATAATCGATAAACAAATGTAAAAGTCAATTATGCATAAAACCTGTAAGTTCAATTCGTAACCGATCTGTAAACATGGGGCATCCTCATAATGTAAGGATTTGTAAATCCACCACAAAAAAAATAAAAAAAAATTAAAGGGAGGAATCTGTCTCTTATGACCTCCAAATACCGTATAAAAAGCCCAAAGAATAATGAGAAAAATACTATGAAGAATATTAAAATTAATGCCACAGTTCAAAGTTCCACGAACTGTATTTAATTTCTCAAATTTGTATTTCAGGGCATTAACGCGGATTAGTTAACTTGCCCTGATCAATGCACGTGATATTTAGAACCAGAAAAACACCCAATGGACTAGGTAATTGGTACAGAACGCACAAAAGCCATTCGCGTGCTAAAAACAAACTTCCGAATCACACAATAAAAGTTAATATTGACACAAATAATAAATATGACTGCGCCACGATATAATATCATATTATTTTCAAAAATTCACTAAAACTAAGAAAACAAAAAACACGATATGTAAGTTTCTCTGCAGCAGAAAAGTAAAATAAGTCGATATTGGTAAAAAAATAATAAATCAAAACGATTATAATGACTTCATAAAACTAGTCAAAAAATCAATTAATTCATTCATGGATCGGTTAGAGATGCGAAATACATGTACGGACAAGAGTAAAGGGGAATACAACACTAGCTAGACAATTTACCTGTAACACAAACAAGATTTCGACCATTTCACTAAAACAAAGTTTCGCTAAAAGACAGAACCCTTTTTTCGAAAGGCACTCCACAACATGAGTAAGGCAGTTTGTGATTTTGTAGAAGATGCCAGCTACCAGAGATTTAAGTAATCCCACTTAAGTACAATGTGTGAAGGCAACTCAGAAGAGTAACTCCGATAGCACTTTGTCAAAATTTAAACGATCGGCACCAGAATTCATAAAGTCCTTTCAAAATGACTATAATATGTCAACCTTACGATTGGCGAACGGTTAAGAATTAAGTCATAGGTGGTGAAACATATGTTTCCAACCACCGGCCGAAGCTGACAGAAGCGGAGGTGCTCCAACCAACAGTTAGTCACCACTTTCAAATCCGAAATCACACTTATTGTCTTCCTACCTATGTACAATTTTCAAGTCTAAGGCACGTAGTACTCGCTGCTTTTTAATTTCGAACTGCTCTAGCTGACACCTCTTATTTTATTTTGTACATTCAAATACTTGTTGGTACTCAACATTCGTTACTTTTATGCTTTAAGTTCAGCGAGTGAAAGAGAAAGATTGGCCATTCATAAAGAGCAGAAAGGCACGATTGGTTGCGTGGTTAATTACTGATCCACTTGGTAAGTCTTAGACGAGGATGATGTAGTGACCGTGCGTTTCTCGATCGTGCGCTGGGTCACTGATTGTTTAAGCATTCTCTGTTCGAGTGAGGACCCTTCTACGAGTGAACCGTCACTCGCGAGTTGCATGCTAGTGGATAGATCCCCTGCACTGCCGCCCCCTGATACGCTGGAAACTTCATTGATGGTACAGCTAGAAAAGTCCTGAGCTAGGCTAGGGAAGGACAACGGCAAGGGCGGCGGCAACGGGTGGTGCTGATGGCTCGACATGTGCTGCGTCTCCGTGGTCGTAGAGAAAGAGCCAAGGTTACTTCCGTTATCGTGGATCTGCGTGGACGGCGTGTCCATCCTGGACAAGCCGCTCATAGAGGCCGTGGAAGACGTGAGGTTCGTCGGCGAGGCGATCCTGTTGGCGATAAAGTGGGAAGGCGTGTACAGGGTGCTGCCGTAGGGCGACGGCGAGGACGGGCCGGTCTGCGGGTAAGGCTTGTCGGCGGGGCGGCCGTTGGCGTAGTGTGACGGCGAAGCGGGCTTGCCGTTGGTGTGAATAGGCGATTGTGTTCCGGGGTAGTGCCTGGACAGGATTGCGTTGTTGGCGTCGCTCACCTGCGTCGGCGAGCTCAGTTTCTCGGGATTGTGGCTACTGAAAGCGTTGTACGAATCGCCGGCGTAGCCCGTGTTGCCAGCAGGCTGCCCATAGTGGGAGCTGGCGCTGTTTGCACCACCGGGCTGGCCGTATTGCGTATTCGCACCACCTGAGCCGTATTGTGTATTTTCACCACCTTGGCCATAATGGGTATTCGCACCACCTTGGCCATATTGGGTATTCGCACCACCTGAGCCGTATTGGGTATTTACACCACCTGGGCTGTAATGGGTGTTGGGGCCCCCGCTGCTGCCGTGAGTAGGACTGTAAACGGTTCGATGAAAGCCGCCTGGTCCTCCGTTACCATCGAATCCCCTTCCATCGTGCAGTCTAAAACATTGAAGAAAATAGTTAATTATCGGTCCTTACTCTTTCGGAGTCAACGGGCGGCCTAGTTTGTTTCTTTGTCGATTTTCACGAATAGGCCTATCTTTGCCCGACTCCAGTTGGTATCAAGCAGGTGCATTTTTTGTTCATGTGCCAGGGAAGTAGTAACAAACCCGAGACAAGTTAGTCACTCAAAAGATGCATACGACTGAAGATTTGTTAACACAACATTCGTGCAAAAAGGTAGCAGTCAGTGAGAGGTTAGTTAAGGACTTCGCCTTTTATAAGTGTATGCGAAGAATTGAAGGTACTCTTCGAGTCTCGATCATTTAGATACTGATAAAATCTAAAGAAGTTCACAAAAATGCTAACAAGCGCGAGCGTTCCTTTATTAAAGATATCTTTTCTTAACATGAACAGATGCTTAATTTTTCTTCGAATAGAGAAGACTCACGATTTGAAATGGAGCTTAATACAATGCTATAAAGCATTGGTTCACATATCATTCACGTTTTAATTTTATGCAATATCAAATCCTCTAACAAAGCCTTGATGATCCACTCAAAAAATCAATACTTCAACTCGTAATATAAGGTGAAAGTAGTTCCAAGATCTTCAAACGACTTTTCATGCGCTTGACATTGATTAAATTACGTCACCCACGCTATTCTAAGTACGTTCTGTTTGAGCGACTCAACTTTGTCTTCCAGAAAAGCTAACCTTGCTCGAGACCAACGGTATAATCAAAAAGATATGATTTATAAGTTTGATTTTTTAGTAAAAGGTTTAATTCATTCCATCATAAAAATTAGTATCATAAATATCGTAAAAAGATAGAATTGTAAGAGTGCGCTAAGATCAAAGGGTGTGGACTGACCGTTATTCCGGTCAGCCACGGTGCGGGTTTTAGGGTCTAAAAGCGGAATAAATACCAAAATCTTGACACACACACTGCCTGTTACCTCGTGGTGAAGGAATCATAACCTCCATCTGTCTCGCCATCTGAGGCGCTCTCCCCGCCTTTTAGTTTGTATTTGGCTTGTCGAATGGCGGTGAGCCTTCCTCTCGCCTCCTCCAACTCACGCTCGATACGAAGCACTTCCGATCTGAAAAAAAATGACAAACATCAACAGATTTGTCTCTCAACAACTTTATTCTCAGACATTTAAAAAATGTGATATGGCATTTTTGAACTAAAGATTCTCCGAATCGTATTGATGCGTTTAGTCTTCAGCAACCACGGAAAAAGACTAGAAGCTAAAAGTCTCGTCAGGAGAGTTTTCTATACTTCGAGGTTAGGTTTAAGGCGCCTCGAACAACGGCCTCACTTTTTGGCCGTCATTTTTTTCTTATTTTACTTCTTCTCACCTGGCATTTATCTCCTGTGCGATGCCTCCAACCATACGTTTGTTTAGCACAAGGCTGCGTTCCTCTTCGTTCTGAATGGCTTGCTGCGCCGCCCGGACTAAGTTGTCCGTGGCTCGCTTCACAGCATTTCCGGCCGCTTGCAATCGTTTGGTGCTCTCTGCATCCGGATCCGCTTTCACTTTGCAGGCCACGAGGAGCTGCGCGGTCGACGAAGCCACCTGTTTGGCGCTCGAGATGAGCTTCTCCTCGGACGAAAGACCCTGGACCAGAGCGTTCGCAGACTCCACCAGAGAGTGCGTCGCCGCGGCAACCATCCGCGCAGCGGAGATCAGACCTTCGGACCACTGGCCGTCGTCTGAGCTCGTCAACGGTCTTCGGCTAACCTACAAACAGACGACACAGTGAATCCCCTTCCAAGAATGGCTGCTTTACCTCCATTACAATGAAAAACCTATTAAAACTTGTTATGTTAGCGTATTGCCGCTTTGAACTATTAGTCCAAAATGCACTGTCCTGTTCTGGTCGCGATGGAAGGCTCCTCCTTATGGGAACGTACAGTGATGTCCATAAGTGACGAGCCAAACAAAATCTAGTGACATTTTTTGGTAAACTAATGTGTGTTGGCAGCAGCGCGTGGGGTGGGTCGGGGTAGGCTCCCGGGGGAAAGGCGAGCTTATCCTCTCCCCTCCACACTCTCCCGCTGCCCTCCCTAGGCACTGCTACGAACACATTAGTTTACAAAAAAAGTCATTAGATTTTGTTTGGCTCATCACTTAAGGACATCAATGTACATTGACCATCACCTTGTTGAACGACCAGAACCATACTTTTTGGACTGATAGTACTTGCGATTGTTCCTATATCTATTTTTTTTAATTTCTCCTCCTCTTTACGGTGTAACCGTCAAATTGATGAATGATTTTCGTCGTATTTGAACGTGTAAAACTGAAATATATCAAGGGGTAACACGTTGCTGGAAATCTGTACACCGGATATCAGGATATCAAGGATATCAGCCGGATATCAGAGGTATATTTGACAGATATAAAGAGAAAATTGACCGAATTTCAATTAAATATCTGACAGATTTCGGCAGAATAATAAAAAATATCTGCGGGATATACCTAAATATTAGCCAAGTATCAGTGGACTCAGAGAGTAAAAAACTTGAAAAATCGCTGAAAACAGCCATCTTTCGACCGAATCCAACAGCCGGATATGAAGGCCTTTTGCACACCGGATATCATGAGTTGTCACCCCTTGAGATATATTTTTAAATTAACGTAAAACTTACTTTGCCGAGATCAATCAGTTCTCTCTGAGCAGCTGAAGCTGCCTTGACGAGCGCTGAGGTCGCGGCAGCGATGGACTTGGCAGCCTCAAGGATCATCTCATCAAAGTTCAAACTCTCATCCGTTTCCTGGAAAGAGTAAACACAATCAATACTCATTTCCCTTTTCGATTCGTGCTAATTTAGGCTTGCAACTACATCGTTCCACTGGGACTACCTCCTGCTACACGGTGTCAAATCACAATACGCACGTTTTTTTCAACAAATCCGAACCCCGCGATGAGTTTGGGTCTCACCGCACGAATATGTTTGATTCCTGGTTGGTTAATTTAAGGACAACCAAGAATATCAAACATATCTTACGGTGTAGGACCCCCGAGCTCCGTCGACGCACTCCTCCTTCAAAAAGTCACTAAAAGTCACACAAAGTGCTAATCAAACACTACTTTGCACAAAACTACACATGCGTTGTTTAGGACTCCGTTTAGCAGACGTCCCAGCTTCACTCAAAACTACTTAAACCTAGAGCCCTGTAACTTAGAGAGGCGCAAATCAAACCCCCACCACTGGCACCACCGCCATGTTGGGCACAATTTGCACGTAAGAAATACATTGTGCCCATCATGGCGGCCTCCATGGCAGGGGTCGCCATTACCGCTTCTCTACGAAGTTATAGGGCTCTACTTAAACCCTCCACAACATTACTAAAACTTGCAAACTTTCTTCTCCAAAACTACTTTTTAGAAATTTCACTCGACGTCTATTTAAGACTGTACGCTTCAAAACGTGGACTTGAAAAATGACAATTCATTGTAAAAGGACTTAGCTAAATAGCAAAACTTCTTTTTGTTTAAGTTATATTAAAACGATTTTCTAAAATACACATTTTTTCGCAGTAGTTGGGTCCTGTGAAAACTAAGTTCTTTTTTTGAATAACTAAATGTGCACTATCAGTGGCGAAAGTATTGCTCCCTCTCGTGTATTCCGAATCTCTCTAACTTAAAAATAGGAAGAGATAAGACAAAAAAGCATTATATCAAGTCGATAGAAAGAGCAAATATCCATCGAATCTATTTGATGCTCTTTCGTTGTATCTCTATCCGTTCCCAAGTTATGAAGGTTTGAAAAAATTAGACTGAGTAATACCTTCGCCACTGATGGTACATGAGCATTTTTCGATTAAATGTTATATTGAGTAGCAGGAACATCTTCCAAAGGAGGTTAAGTTCTTTCTCGGAGATGACCAAGTCCCTGCACGGACCATGAAATGATCAAAACTTGTCTACTCATCACTACAGGTCGCAAGTTTTAGGGTTGAAGTTTCGGAGTTAAATTGTCAGATTCAATTTTTATGTATCTAACACCAAGACACGGGCGTACTTAGAAAATACGATTTTCTACTTGAAAAAGTAATATCTGAGTGACATTTACCTGAATGGAGCGTCGAGGACGCAAACTGGCGAGTTTCTTGGCAGCGGCGTCGATGGAAGCTGCAGCTCCCAAGAGCTCGTTTTCTGCAATCACTGTAGGATCGTCCGGGTCCACCCAATCGGTTCCTGAAAAATTTACACACAAATTAACCGAACAATCCTAAAACCCACCGAGTTTGCTCTCCCATCTCGGTAAATGGTAATCACATCCAGCAATTTTTTACGAGAGCTTAAGTAAAATTAGGTTGACTACGTAATCCTTTAGCTGCCCCTATTATAAAGTTGTATTAATCTTTTAAATTTCCAGGAAAATTTATTAAAATGGAATTTCGGTTGTACGTCCAAGTCGGGACTCAAAAATTTGGACGTAGAACTGAGGGGGACGTACAAGTGAAAATGATCTTCCGTATGAGGCCATGTTAAGTATTCTGGACGAGTCTATACCAATTGGACGAAAAAACGAGTGGGAATGTACAACTGAGAGACGTATAACTGAGACTCTCCTGTAGAAAGATGTGTAAAATCGAGCAATTAAAATTGTCTACAATTTTCGTTAAAAGGATCTGAGAGGATGATTACAATGAAGAAAAAAATAACTGCTTGTTACAAATATTCATACTGGGCAATAATACTTTCATATAGTTTGGAATAAGTTGTTTACAGGGACTTGGCATCGAACGCCAATCGTCCGAATAGCCTCTGCGGTTTGTTTACCTTTGAGAAGTTCAGCCACAGCGACGAGCTCAGTGACACACTGAGCGATCCTCCTTGAAATGGGCGGTAACGACTGTTTCGCATCTCCGGTTCCGGGACGACTCAGGAGAGTCAACACAGTTTGGAGAAGCGTGCGATATTCCGTCGCTACTGATTGGCCGGCCGACAGTGTGCGAGTACGAAGGTCATTCGTCTCGGCAGAGTTAGCACACCCCTGTCGCAAAATCTCAAGTTACTAACACAGTCTAGCGCCTCGGTGAAGGTGCAAAAAGCCCGCTACTAACTACAGTGTACATGGTTTTCTGTACTACAAGGATCGCTTCTCAACAATTCAAATACCTTCACGGAACACAAGATAATTGGATTGAGAAAGCTGCATTGTGAGAGAAGCGCGAATGAAGACATTCCTGAGTACATGAAGCATAACGGTTTCTTTCGATCGAAGAGTCTTCATAAACGCTTGTCTCAAATCACTGCCGTTATAAGGACAATATTAGCGTATGATAATAAAATAATGCCGCTCTTTGGTAGTTCTGTGCCCGTTCGAGACACGAATATATCTAATACGACGTATTAGATATAGATTATAAAAGAAACCTTTAAATAGCCATATCAATGGAACACTCTCGTCAAGTCTTTTCGTTAGTTATGGCTACTAATATTTCTATTTTGGTTATTTTTGTGGATAGACCTCGCAACAGTCTTGAGGAAAGCTCTCACTGAGCCCATATAATTGATAAGGCAGTTGATAGGTTTACCTCCTAAACGAGGCAAAATGCACATTATATCCCACATAGTTTCGTGTCTACGACAGGTGCACCACTACCCATAGCAGGTTTGTTTAATGCCAATGCAGCGGCGAACTATTAGCTTGTACCACCAACTCTCGACTAGACGATTGTCCATAGTTAACAAGTAAAAAACATTTCTAAACTTAACAAAGTCGATATAAACATACACAATTTGATTAAATAGCAAATGAAGTACAACAAAATAACAGAAAATAACAATGATTAGTGACGTTCTCTGCCCACCTGAGATGAAGTGTGTCTAGATCTGCTGCAGGAGAGGTGATAACTAGGCGGTCAAGGTTTGGTAATTAATGATTTTTATCTTTATTCATTTTTTTTTTTGTGTTTTGAGTGATCTTGAATTTGTTTTTCTTCTGCCGCTCCTTAGAACCTTTGGTGTTGACTTGCCATCGGTATCATTCTGAAGATATCTTCTTTTTCTTCTCGATACATGTGTTCCTTGCATCAGGACTTTCAATGCAGACTTTTCTTGGAAGTTCGTATAAGAGTTTTTCTTCTGTTTGTTTGTATTTCTTTTCGGATTTCCGAGTGTTTTCCTTTTCTTTTTGAATAGTACAATATCTCAAGGAACTTAAGTTCCAGTTTTGAGTATAATCTTTACTTCCTCTTTCTTGGTACTTTCATTCTCACAATCAGATATGTCAGTTCAACAGAGGAAAACGAGTTATTCATTGGATTGAGCGCTATGTCTTTGCAACAGTAGCCACGTTATAAAGCAGTAAACAGCAATAAATGGAAAGATCTTTGTAAAAAAATCTTCAGGAAGCTGATAAAAAAAGAGTGGACAAAACCGTCGCAAAATAAAAAAAGAAACTGAGTGTTAGTATAAGGAGAATTATTCCGTTTACATTGAGAATGAAAGCATTACAAAAAACCTTATGCAGAAACATACAACCACAGAGATAATACAGCTTTACAGAATAGTTTCACACTTGCCTCTCCAGTTGAGGTTAGGAAAATGGTTGCTATCTCCAACTTAAGTGTGTGAAACAATTCTGACAAAAAGAAAGCGAACAGCGATAGACATCAGTATCCTAACTTAATTTAGAAATAAATAATAAATTAACTAATATCACAAAATAGTGCCGAATTAACCTACAATAATATAAAGCTAAAAACAGTAAAATCAGACTCTTTAAACAGTCTTAGATACAACAAGAGACTTTCTGTGATAACAAGCTGTGATAACGTTGAACAATGTGTGTATTTAATAACAGCCGTGCGATCCAGACAGCCCCAATACACAGAAAACCATGCACCCTGTTTGGCAAACGCCAGATAAACTGGTAAATTTGTATCGAATCAAGGGAGGAGATTTGAGATTTTAACATCAACGAGCGTGTGTATACCAGGATTGGTGCGCATATGCCGTACGATTATTCACTGATTTATCCAGGCAAAAGAAATCGTTTGTACTCTAAATTTGAATCAGTGAGAGTCTCAGTGACTTTTCACTGAATCTGAGATTCTCACTGATTTAAATTGAGTGTATCAGATTTAAAAAAAAAGTCAAGGTCTATGGACTTTTCTGACAAATAAATGACATCACCCATGCCTGACTAAATTTTCAGTACATCCAGCTTAGGTTAACTTACGTTCGCAAGAAACCTTGCTAAAGTTAATCTAAGTGTGCAAGACACCAGGCTAAAGTTAAGCAAGGTCACACCTGTTTCAAGTTAGATTTTCAGATTTCCAAAAGAAAAAAAAGAATAAAAATGATAATTGTTGTAGCGGTGTCCGAAGAGTGGCGGGCATTTCGGATTACGGGAATTGCTTTCGGCCACCTTCGGACGATTCCGCTTTCTCCCTACCCTAAGGAGTGGGGGAATGCTGAGCCTCGTCCGGTGAGCGACACGAGGAGATAGCGCAGGGAGCAAGTGTAAGAACCGAGACACGAGCAGTAGTAGGGAGGGACAAGTTAAACTAACCCGAGTGTTTTTTAATTTTTATCCCTTCGAACCACTATCAACAGCTTTAACAATAATAATAATTAAAAAAACTTTTTGGAAAACAAAATTATTTTTTCCTGATTTTCCCCCGACTTCTTAAGTCAGAAAAATAGTTTTTTTTTCCAAGTATTCCTGATTATTTCGGTACGCAACAACCCTGGTATAAGTCGGTTGAATTCCTTATGGCCAGCATTCGTCGACTAGGATATAACCGACCCAAGAGAGGAAAAAGACAAGGACGAAAAGGAAGCAAAGGTAGTTTTCTAGAATACTTACCTTGCAGATGGCCAGCATATCTGATATGGCTTTGCGACCGACGTTGGCCGCAACAATTGTGTCCTCTTGCTTGCAACTGTTTCCGGCCGCAACTGCCTTGGCGGTCGCCAGGGTTATGGGTTTCGTGCACCGAACCAAGTCCTCCGGAGTTGCGTGGCTCTTGATCGTTTCCGGGGACATCAAAGCCTGAAACAGTCACAAAATTTTTCAGTTTGAGAAACCGTAAATCTTCTAAAAACAAAACTGTCGACCTATCATTACCATCATGTGAGCTGAGTTATTAAAACTGAAGGATTCCTTGCTCTGTCCTCTGGTATGCTCAAGACAACATCTCCAGGTATGTTCTTCTTCTTTTCTTTTTTTTTTCTTTTTAAAATTTCCAAATTTTACGTGAAGGAACGATAATTTAAGGTAGTTGACTCGCGTCCTACCCGATCCGCAGGACAGGTAAAAAGGAGTCGCTTCAAAACCCTTGAAAATTTTTGTGTGTCACTATCATTCAAGATCATAAAAATTCACCCTGTCTTGCTTGCGGACGAGTTCTCGATCTCCAAAAACACGCATAACACAAATTTTACGAAAATATGGCTAAAACAAGCCTTTTAAAGCTAGTTATTGTCGTTATTAGGTCAGTGATACCCACATTTTAATTTTTTCCTCCTCGAAAAGAGCTTAGATTTTGTTTTTAAGGAAATTCTGATCACTCCAACATAGCGTAAACCTAAAAAATCCCATACACAAAAGCAAGAATGTGAGTTTTCTTATAACAATGAAATCCTAATTATTTCAAAATTGAGTTCGGTGACAGTGGGTTTTCCTGTGAAAAATGGATTCGGCGTGTCCTGAAAAGGATGACACAGAAATTTTAGGCGATTCTGATCACTCGACCAAGATCGCTCCTACTATACCTTAACTTTAAGGGCTTTGCGAAAATTCCTCTTTTCCAAGATATTAACTTACCCGAATTTCCTGACCGATGGCTTCGATGGTCGATTCCAAGGCGCGAGTTCCCCGGGTGTGTTCATCTTCCACCGCTTTGACCGTTTTCAGCAGAGAGGTCACATTCGTCACCATAACCTGGACAAGAAGAGAATTCGCATTACTTAACGAAAGCACCCACGTCTTTAGCACACAGAAAGAAGAACATCCAAGAGATAACAAGGAGACACCAGAAGGACAAAGAAGACGACATGAAGAGGCGACATTAGGGTGTTCAGCAAACATTCGAGAACGAGGAGAAAAACACATTAATGCTGCAGCAAGACGCCGAAGTCCGGAGATTCAACATGCAGTTACGTTTCCGTCGACATGCAGCAAATATCCTGAAAAGTTGGAAAAAATATTCAAAGCTTAACTGTATCTGCGGGAGCACACTGATTTAGACACGTACATAGCTGAAAAGGGCGGGAAAGACAAGTTAGTACACATAACGTTGTTTTTAACGTCGAGAATACGTTCGCATTTCAGTACTGACTCTTTTTGGAGACACTAACATTTCGAAGAGACAGTTCTCGGAAGAAACATATCTGTCGGGGTTTAGCTCACGTCTCAACATGCCGAAGGGTGCTTTCAAACGCTGTAGTTAGTAACAAGACGGATTACGTTGAACATTAGTTACGTTTTAGTGCAACAATTTTATGTGCAAGGGTTAAACACAAATCGTAATTTAAATGAAGTTGACATACCGCTGATGTTGTTCTTTCAGGTTAACTTCCATAATTTTTAGAAAGTAATCTTTTTCGGATAGAATAATATTTTAAGTTCATTTATTAGATTTCACGATAACTGTAGTATGTAAACAGAATACAAATGTACCGTAAACTTAACCTCAATATTTACAAAGCTCCGTTAGGGTTGTCGAATCAAGCTTATTAATACTGTGATTAACATGACTTAAGGTCTATCCTAAATAAATCGAATAAAAGGCACTTGTAACGATCTAGGGGAAATGCATAGATATTATACGTGGTCTTACACATACGAATATAAACGAATTCGATTATTATGGCAGCTTGGCAGGTTGATCTTAAAACAAGCAGGGACAAACATAAGGGTCTCGATGACGCTGAGAAGATCTTCAAGACGGACTCGGGGCTCGGAAATGCCATTCTCATGGATTATCACGACACTTCGGAACCCACTGGCTGTCAAGCCTAGCAAAACAATGAAAAAGACACACACACCCATGAAAATGGACCATTTCACACGAAAGAAGAAAAAAAAAAGCAGACGACGATTTCGAACGCAAATCTATCCCAGTTTTGCCCATCAACGTACAAATTTTTTGCGGATTAGGGTCGATAAAGGCCTGCAAAATCTGAACGGCTTCCGAAATAAAAAGGTCCAAATGCTTTCATAAGCAGGATGGATCCAGAAATATTTCAATTATCAGAAATAGTTACCATATAACCTAAAAAAGATTATTTTTTTCTTGCTTTCAAATAAAAAACATCGTCTGCCTTTCCCCAGATTTTTCCTTCTTAATGGTGAGATTTCCCATTTCCGCACACTACAAACATTTAAAAAGGTAACGGACATACATGTTTAACAAAAAAAACGAATAATCTTACGCTGACCTCCGAAACAAAGTCTCAATTCTACAATTAAAGGGAGATCTCCAGGGGGTTTAATTGGTCTTTTCAGACCGCCTCTAGAAGAACGGACAGTCTATGTTAGTAAAAAAAGGTTTTGAAATGGGTTAATTTTATTACTGGGGCAGCAAGAATAATGGGGTCATACGGATGGGAACTAAGGGAGACCAACTCTAAAATATTAGTGTCCAGTGAAGGAATTAATAAAGCTGAAATCGTCAGTTAATCCGGACAACACCAATCTGTTCAGCTTCCGAAATTGAATTTCGAGTTACCTTAGCGGATTCTTTGAGATGGTCCATGGCTGGGTCAGTGATGCTCTTCCCAGAGGCGGCCTTGGTGGCCTGGATCAAGTCGCCCAGTGCCGAAGCAACATCCTTAACAGCGTTGATTAACATAACCTAGAAACGAACAAACATCATGACACGGATATAGATGCGAATTTCACAATTTCGACTCAGATACAATTTAAGAATTTAACTAGTGGTTAATGTAATCCTCTGCTTCAGTAATCGTTCAGCTCAGAAAGTATATTTCCGTGATCTTTTGCTAGATTGACAACGGAGATTACAACTGGTTCAGGTTAAAGGTCTACTTGTTTTAGAATCTTGACGTTGGGTTAGATTAGAGTTGACTCATTTGTGCTCTGGTAATTCTTTAAAACATCCTCTGCACGATTTTAAGGACAAAATATAAAAAATAAGCACCGTGGATATTATAAAAAATTTCCTACTGGCAAGTTGATGTGATATTTTCTAAATAGAAAATAATTTTTTTCCATAAATCAAAAGTCAGGCCTGGAGTTGATTTTAACGGATCGTCTCGAAATATGAGGAGTACGTACAAACATCACAGAGAAAAATAAAACCTGTTTCAGGTTCTCTTGTCCTAGAACTGGTAACAAGTGCTGTTTTCGTAAAGCTGTCTTTTGCTTGTCATGGGCTTACTTTTTAACCGATTTTGGTTTAGAGGATTGTAAAATGTTTATTGAGATGTTACCTGTATTTTCCAGCCTTTAAATTGAAAATCGGTCAAACACTAAACAAATAACAAGCAAAAAACAATTTTGCGAAAACAGGCACACGTTACCAGTTTTAGGACAAGAGCGCCTGAAACAGGTTTCATTTTTCTCTGTGATAGGGATAAATAGAGCAAGGTTAGGTCAAGAAAGGTTGGTTCAAATAATACTACGTCAAGTAATGTTAGGTCAGGAAAAAATAGGTCATGAAAGGTTAGGTCAGGGAAGGTTAGGTCAAGAAAGTTTGAGTCAAGAACGGTTAATTAGGCCAAGAAAGGTGTGATCAAGAATTAGGTCAAGTGAGGTTGGTCAATTAAGGTTAGGTTACGCACGGTTAAGTTAAGAATGTTCACATCAAGTGAACTTCGGTCAAGTAAGATACGGTCAAATTAGGTTACGGTAGGTTCTCTCCCACAAGGACATCATCGGCGGGCATTCGATAGCGCCGAAAACCACAAGCGCCACCGCCGCAAGCGCCAGTCCGTAACCGCCAAACGAGAAAAGTCGCAAACGCCAAAGTTCGTATAGGTTAGGTCAATTTAGGTTAGGCTAAGTTAGGTTAGGTTAAGTTAGGTTAGTATTGCGGTTAAGACCTTTGGCGTTTGCCACTT
>Ga0058701_10000450_pt1 | contig 28602 bp, 17 predicted proteins | sample AgamicOrMae_FD_97039 | JGI IMG/M metagenome (GOLD analysis project Ga0058701, IMG submission 97039) | Agave microbial communities from Guanajuato, Mexico - Or.Ma.e | ecosystem: Host-associated > Plants > Phyllosphere > Phylloplane/Leaf | place: Guanajuato, Mexico | collected 2012-06-04 | reverse complement strand
TTTTTACATAGTTGTGATACTGCTGAAGAAATTCCTTCGAAACCAAAGGCTTCTTTCGGACGATATTCCTTTGCGGTAATGGGTTCAACAGTTAACTGAAACCCGATTTTTTCAATTAAAAGTGGTGTCTACGCGGAAAGACGCTAACTTTTCACTTAACATAGTTGTTCGAAATGCAGACAAGTTCGTTACACTCGTGAACTCTGCGGCAGTTTTACGCGGAGAAAATCGTCTGAAAAAATCGTCAGCTTAGGTACTGAATGCAGACTATGAGGAAAGAAGTGCGAAGAGCGTTTAAAAAAAATAAAATACCGTAACTGCAGTTATATTCCTTCTGGCTGGAGGACCCCTTTAAATTGCCGTATGAAATATGAAGGTATAATTCTTGTCTTAAGAATATAGATTACCCAGGTGCGATTAAATAACGATGGATTGATTATTCTCCCAACTAGATTGCGCGTGGGTCAATTCGGCTGGGTGCGAACATTTTGCTTATTCACCTGACACCGGTCAAGCAAATGCCCTTACCTAAATTTAAAAGTAGCTTATCAATCCGCAGATACTTCTTATTTTTAACAATCCTATATTCTTCTATCAAGGTTCTCGATATCCTTGAAATGTTTTGATGTGATTTTTTTATTGGTTGGTATTAAGCTTTGTGAAGCTTAAAACTTTAAAGAGTCGATCATCCGGAGGAAATCTCGAAAAAAATGATTTTGAGTAAGTTTAACGTCAGGATATTATGTCAGTCTTGCAAAACTAAAGAAAATAAATTTTAAGTACAAATGAGACTCTGGTCTTCATGCAAGTAAAAATATCATAAACTGAATACCCGCCTTATTGCATAAAATTCTACACCAGAAGAAATCATCGAAATAAAAGCCTATCTACGGTATCTAACCTGTACACACGCACTTACAACTCTTATATCCTGAAATTTCCCCATTCAAAAACTGTCTTTAAGTCATTGTGTCATTTTACACCGCAATATTTAGTACAAAAACAATTTTCTATACAAATTAAAGAGGACATCTTCGCTTGCACGTGAAAATTGCAGCAAATTCAGAAACGCATTTTAGCAATATTTTCAAGCGCGTTCTTAAGAGGATCTCGTTGGTAACGTCAGCCAAAATATAAAAAAAAGAGATAAACGTTACGCACATTAAAAATTGTTGTCGATTTGACCGCATTCGCATAATTCCAGATTAATAAGTATTTAAGAAGAAGGTGGCCTAGATGACAAGCTGATCAATGTTGCGCACGTGAAAAACGCAATCCATTTAAAAACAGTTTTGCAGTAATTGCAGTTTTGAAAAGGACAGGGTGTCAAAAAAGTACGAGCGTGTGTTACAAGGTGTGGGAAGTGGACCCACCTGGCAATGCATGGCCGAGCGTGTGTAGCCGATGGTTGAGCTCAGGCGAGACTGTGCCGAGCTGAATGCACCACGTCCTAAGAGAACACGCCCATTTATCTCGACGAAGACGATGTGCTGGTCTCGGGTTCGGCCGGCCGGCGGCAGGCGACGCCGACGGCCGCAGCGGCGCCGCCGGCCGCCGACTTCGGCCGCCGCCGGAACGCACCCGAAGCCGGCCGGACGGCCGGACGCCCGACACAGGGTAGCGGTCCCCTCCCCACCCCTCCCCTTTATTTGGACAAGGCGAGGAAAATAATTTGGGATACGATGGACCCCATAGAGGTGGAGGAAGGGGACGGATCAATCTTTGTTTTATGGTGGTGATTCCACCTGGATTCTGGGCCCAGATTCCTAATGCATGCTCCTTCTAACTCATTTCTTACTATTCCTAGTTCATCGTACAGCGTTTGACTTCGATTTCCGACTCGAAATCAGACAATGTGGTTATTACGTCTGAACAGTTTTATTTCCACTTATTATTTGACAGACGTTTTATCCACGGAACGTGCGCTATATGATGAAAAAATTATATCCACGTACTGTACATGCATTCCATATGGGACTAGAACGCATTTTCGGAGACTTCGACGCACGGCCACCAACCTACCAACCTACTTAATACATTTTCAATGGACGTTTGACGTGTATATAAGTACTCCGTTCTTATTTTCCTAAATTTTTAATATTTTTATTTTACATTTAAGTAATTATTCGCCCACCTGCCCCATATAAAATTACTAGGTCGGGTTCCGTGCGTTTAAGTCACCTCCTATTTTAAATGCATTACGTGCGTTCAAGTCTCCATTTATTTTCGCCGACGGGCGAATAGCCACCACCTTTCTTGATTTATTAATCAACAACAAGCGATTTTGATGCAGTTTCTCGGCCTAATTATAGTAAAATTGCGTGATTTTTTCCCCTGTTATCGCAACGGAACCATAAAATTTCACATAACTGTATAGATTTGATTTCGTTCTCTCGCAGATAACGAGCGCCCCTATTCCAGATTGTCTACGGATCTGAAAAAGTCGGAGAAATTTTTACTTCTGGAAAAGTTAGGGAAAAGTCAGTGGGTTTTGTGAAATTGGCTCGAAGTAATTGAAAATTTTTGATTGATGTCTGAGCGAAATCTGAACCGTGCTGCTGATCTGATATTGGTCAGGGAAATCCCCGAATTTCGTTCGAGAAAAGTCAGGGATTTTTTTTTTTTTTTTTGCGATCGCGTTGACATTCTGTATTCCGAGCAAAGACCGAACTTGAGACTTAGACTCTAGGCCCCACCAACAACTTCAGAGAGAATATCGTTTGTCATTCAGTTCATATTGTAATCTCAACGAATTCGCGTAATTTTTCATACTGCATCTCCAGTTGCACATTTGTTAACAAGCGCTTTTTATCGTGGTTGGACCCAATGAAATGGCGGATGAAATCCGCCTTAAAATTCTGAAACGCTAGTTATTCTTCATCCTCCACAGAACTTCCTTTTCGGTAAAAAAAAAAAAAAATGTCGCTCGGCTGCATAGCAAGGCGTTGAACCCAGGACCAACGTCGGCTGACTTCCAACACACCTACATGATGCTCTGCTTTAAAAATAAAAGAAATCTCATAAATCGGAGCGACTGTCTAAAAGCAATGGCGGCGAATGCTTCCATATTAAAATTTTGATTTGCAGGTATTTTTGTTTCATAAAGCTGAAAATATACATATTTGGACTCGTGTAGCTTTGAGTGTTTATCTTTTTTTTTTAGAGATGGCGCATTCTGATTTAAGTGAACATCGTCTATTTCAAGTGGTAGGTTTTTTGTTTTGATCGAGAAGATTCCAACGAGCGCGTGTTTTAGGAAGGTTTTATTACCATTTATTTTTATAGACTATTCAGGACCTGAGGTGCTGAACTTATAAGTGCTTACACTCGGTCACTCCCGGACAAAACCGTTTATCTATTTGTTGGGTTTTTTAACGCCATGTCCACTCCGCCATGTGGAATTCACCGAGGTTTTTCTCAACATTTATTTCAAAATAGCAACTGTTTTCAAATTTTTAGGTTGAATAAAGGTCGATTAAAGGAGTTTATTTGTTCTTGGCCTAGGAAATCTCAACTTATTGGTGATTTTTTTGCTTGAGACAAAAAAAAAAATGTATTGAAATTTTTATTGATAAAATAACCAGTCTTATAATTTGCGGAATCCAAAACTGAAGTAATGTTTTGATGCTTAACCATTTTTTTTATTTTTCTTTGCAAAACTTCACTATTGATAGCTTCCCAAAATCGACATCTATTTTTTGGGTATTGCTATCGACCCGACATACATTAATATAGGGAGACTTAAACGCACGTAAACTAACCTAATGTTAAATGGAAGGTGAATTGAACGCGAGGAACCCAACCTAATATATTTGAAATGGGGAAGTCGGGTCAATATAGACTCCCTTATTTTTTTTTTCGAGCTGGAAAATTGCCTTGAAATTTAGCAGGCTTAAGGACCTGCTTAGGCGGGTTACATTTGATGTCCAAATACATTTTCTTTTAATGAAACAATTACTTTTCCAGGTGATTCGCGTGGACGTGGTCGCTGCGAGGTTCATTCACCTGAGCCAAAGAGAACACACATTAAGGCGGAATTACCGCTTATTAAGCGTTAAAATGACGCTAATCAAGCGGCGTGTGATGCAGAGGCCCTGGAGAAGGAAGGAATGCGCTGCTTTTACACGCGCACTAAATGTTGCCGTGTACAGATGCTCTTCAAACATAACTACACTGGAGACTGGGTGAGTGAAGTGTTGACCGCCTGTTTTCAATCTTATCATCCTTTAATTGGATCTCTGCGAACATTTCGCGGTTGTTTATTCGCTCGTAATCGATTTTAGCGCCGATCATTAATTTGATTTGGTTCGTAATTAATGAAAGCGAGCGTAGTTATAGGTTCCGATCCATTCATGAACTCTCGCTTGTACAGCGTTCAAGGAAACCGACCAATAACGTTCTGTGAATGGATATAATATCTAGTGTTCGATTTTGCGTATGCTAATAAGCCCAGAAAATAATACCAATCTTTTTTTTAAGTTATGCAAGGTTCCTTCATGACGTTTTTCAAAAACATCGGACTGACAGTACCACTCTCGCGATCCTAACAGATCACAGGGAATTTCACATATTCGCCTACCACTTTCATGAATTAACTGTGCATAACAAAGGACACGCTGTTGTATCCGTTTAGTGATCATCGCTTTCACGATGATTATGATGTAATTTTGACAGATCGTGTCGCTCAGTTAATGAAATGCAAGTGTTTAGGTAAAAGCACATTATAATAGGTAATACCCTGCGCCTCGCTCCGCTATCGCTTAGCCTTATGTGGCTTATTTCCCGGCACTGAGAAGTAAGCGGCTTGGCAACTAAAGGTTGGCAAGGTAAAACACCAGATATTATTTTTAAAAAATAATAATAATAAAATTAAAGAAAAGGTGTTGCTATTGGCCTGACATGCATAGGGAGACTTGAACGCACGCTTGTAACCAGCCTAATGCATTTTAAATGGGAGGTGACTTGAACGCACGGAACCCAACCTTAAACCTTTTTTAAATGAGGCAGTCGGGTCAATAGATAGTCCAAAAAAAAATGCAACCTACAAATTTAGGTTTATGGATGCTGTGGTTTACTCACCAACGTCTATTTTCTGCGTCGGTACTTCCTGCAAATTTCGTTGGTAATTGTTGAGGTGCCCGGTTCGTATATAATGAAAAACAATGGTACCTGTTTTCGTCCATCAGTATCTAAATGGCAGGGTCTGGAAACAGGGTCCTGAAAGAGGGATCTTGTAATGAGTAATCTGTTCAGCGAGTCTGATTATCGATTTTAGGCACCGTCAATTTTTCAAATTTCCTGCGTGCACCGTGAAGGACCAATTATTAATGGTGCCTGACAAAACGTGCAGGACCAAAATCTTAATCATGAAGCATGAACGTAATAAATGAAGGATCGTGTATGTTTTTTGAGCGACTTGCTCCTCACTCGATTTGAAACTCATTAACCGCTTGTATTTTTCATTTGCCAAAATTTTTTTCTTGTCCATTTATTTTATTAATTAGAGAGCCTCACGGAAACTGAGATCGTGGAGACAAAACGAATCTCATCTAACAGCTTTATAATAGAAATCGGATTATTTAACCCATAACAGCCCAAAGTATTTGGATAGAAATTTAGCTTAAGAGAAATTGGAAGGTTTTTTCCTCTAAAGTACGCAATTTTAAGCCTTGAAAAATGCCTGAATTCGTAAATTTTAGGTTTCCAGAGGGGTGATATTTTTTAACTTCTAGCAATAATGAACTGAAAAGATCCTCTAAAATACTTTTTCCGAACGGCATCGCTGGGCGGTAGTGAGTTAATGTAGAACTCGTCTTTACGTGGTGTATGCCATGAAGAAAACAATCGTATTTTCATACCGATTCGAAGACCATTTATCTGCTCGGCACTATGAATAATGTGAATAATACTTTCTTACTTCACATCCGCTATGCAACCTGCCGCATCCACAAGAAAAAGTTTTCTCAGACACGGGTAAAGGCATACCTGTTTCTCGGTGCGAGAATTGTTGCAAAAATATAATATTTAAAAAAATCTTGGCTTGAGAGAGAAATTCTTGATTGATTAAATCTTCCCTCAAAAAACGTTTTCTGTGTAAATGAACGGGATTTCAAACGACAGCACTTTATTCAAGCAAGGCTAGCTTACATAGCCTAGACTAAATTTTAGGTTGCCAATTATTCTTATCAGTGTCAAAACTAAGAACAACCGAGTAATTTGGTTAGTGCATGCTCTTGTAGTTTTACTTTTATAATCCGGAAAGGCATTAGTTGTTTTGCTCGCCGATTCATGGTAACACTAACGCCGGGTGGGCACCGGCTGATGTGTGTCAAATAAAGTAATGGCTTTCGAGTTTGTCGTGGTAACAAGGAACAAGTTGCGCGCGCTTTCAGGGGGTCGTTGGTCGGTTTATCGGTTTAGCTCTCAACCGGTCCTTATAAAATCAATTTCGTTCTTGTCTTCTCCGGCCGATATAGTGTTACGTTTTTAGTATAGTTCCAATGATTGGATTAGGCTGCGATAAAGCCGCCTGTGTTGACATCACGAGTTGTGACCTGTGCCCGGTTGTTTTTTTTATTTATTTATTTGATTATTTATTTTTTTGCGAAGCGGACAAAAACGCTCTTAAACACTTGTCGCACAGGTCACTTGAAGATCCGAAATACCGTCTCTGAACGTAAATATAGACGACGTTACGAGATATTTACAGAAACGCAAATATAACGAAGTATAGATTAATAATCGGAGTCACTCATAAATGTTTATTTGTTTTGAATTATAATTGTGAAAAACTCGATCTATTTGTGATCCAAGTACCCTGATGTTGAGGAGTGCAAAAACCGTCGTACCCTCGGAAATTCTGGTCATATCCTCATAAAATGAATTAAAGAATTCAAGGTTGATAAATGTGTTTCCACAAGGTTTAATGGATAATTTTAGAGGTCCTTTAGGATCATAATTAGAAAATTTGTGGTCATTTTTGTCCGTCGAAAAGGTCTTTTAAGTCACTTTTTTGAGATGAAACTTGCCTGGCAGCCCTGCATCATCAGCCCTTTTTTCATCCACTTAACATCCTTCTCGCGGTTTATAGAGCAAAAAGAGGCACCCAACAATGTGAAAAGTCCGCGCATTTTTAGATCTGGAAACGTTTCATTCCCAAACAGGTCGCCCTCCTTGGCGGAAAATCAAACAGAAACAGAATTTTTGGAAATCAGAACAATAACGAGTTGCGCTCGTAGAAGGCCGTGATTGAGGTACCTCGAACTCGGTTGGCGGTTCTCCGTGTCAATAACGGGAAGGCTGTGCCTTCAGGTGCCGTCTGCCACCTGCCGCCGCCTGCCGCTGAGGCGCAGGTTCAAGGTGAAAGGCGAGGGAGGGGTGTGGGGGCTGTAGCGGCTGCCTGTGCAAATTTGCTTTGGGCCTGGCTTGACACCTAGCTCCGGTCTTGCTCGTGGACGAGCTGCCTCATGGGCGCGATAAGGTGATTCCTCCTGAGGAGCGCCTTCGTATAATTACGCGCCTATTTTAAATATCCAAAAATTACTTTGGTTTAAAGGACCACCTGCCAGGTCTAGGAAGTCTATTTCTGACCATTCCAGGAAATTAAAGTAGAGGGTTTGTTGAACACAATTTCGGCTAGGACAATGTTCAAGAAACCCACGATTAAAGAAATACTTCTATATTTTTGCGATAATCATAACTATTTTAAGGATAACTGTAAATAATTTTAATTTTTTCTAGGGAACCCTTCAAAAGCTGCATTAAAAAAAGAGGCTTTTTTCATAGGGCGAAAAACTTTATTATTTTCCTTACGATTTGCGGGATTCTCCCAATAAATTTTTCGCAATTTCTTTTAAAACAACTTTTTTGGTAACTTCCCCTTTTCGTGTTTCAGAAAAGAAACAAAAAACACTCGTCTTTTTGTTGGTTCTGATAAGAATGTTATTGATATTCCAAACGACCCATAACTATTAGCCAGTGAGTGAATACGTTCCAGTTCTCAAACCTATTGAGCATTCATTCCGCCTCCGTGTATGTTCCTAAATCTTCCGTCTAAAGTATGAAACAAGATAATATGATGTTTCTAAGCGAGGGCTCAAATTTATAAGTACACGCCTGTCATGTTTCTCCGAGCGCTTAAATTTATAAGAGTGCTCGTCATAGTTTTTCATACTCGGAGTCATTGTTTTCATCCGAGATTTATTTTTTATTTTTTTTTACTAACTGAGGTATGTAGATAAATTCCTTAGCAGATCGATTGCGGTTAACATATTTCAAGTGGGATTATCTGATACTCGCACGGATACCCAACAGCGAAGTACGTGCTAATATTTGGTTGAGGTGAATGCAGTCTGCAAGATGCCCCAAGGGTACGGCCTGTATTGCGCCTGCAGAGTACAGTTATTGAAGGGGGGAAGAAATGCCGGTTTGTAGCCAAGCCACACTCGCTCGCACGCCTACCCATCTCCGCAAACATTATCCGGAAATTTTTTTTGTAAAATTAACCTTTAATCTGAAAGCAGACATTATTTTCGCGGCAAACTTTTTTGATTAAAAACGCATGAGAGTGCCATCCTTCTCATAATATTTACAATACCATACCAACAGTCGTTTAAAAAATATTTCTATATATCGGTGTGCGAAGCAATGTTAGCAGAACTTTCTCGGCAATACCATTAAAACTATTCGCTGGACAACATGTGCGAGCACAACCAAAAAAAACATTCGTTAAAGAACTTAATGATCATTGCGTATCCTCGTGCATTCTCTGCCGTAAAATGGACACCTATCATAAAAATGACGGTTCCTAATGTCTGCTAATAGTCTTATCTTATCCCCGATTAACCGTCTATTCGCGGAAATTTCGAGTTCCTCTTGGGCTTGAGAGTTGTGAATCCTCTTCTTTTCCCGCAGGCTTAGTGTTACCAGCACGAGTTTCTCAAATATTGAGACTCTTTGTTTCGCCTTTTACATCTACTTACAATTAGTCGAGATCTTAAAAACACTGTTCGGTGGGATAACAATAAAAACGCCAATTGATTTAAGAACCCAAGCTGCACGGCATTATCCTCTGAAGGATTTTCCTTTCGTACTATTCCGTTTATAATTAATCGAAGTAACCGACCTTATAAATCTATTTTTCTTCAAGAATAGCGACTTCTGTACCCTATTTGTCGGATTTTTTTTTCAAGATAATTCAAATACTAGACGACATAGCTCTGTTCGTATGTTACTCACTGTCAGTTTTATTCATTCGTGTTCTAAAGGACAGAGGAAAAAAATGTGGGTGTTGCTATTGACCCGACATGCATTAATATAGGGAGACTTGAACACCCGTAACCAACCTAATACATATTAAATGGGAGGTGACTTGAACGCACGGAACCCAACCCATCACATTTTAAATGGGGCAGATGGGTCAATAGACACTCCCTTTTTTTATTGGGTATTTTTGATCACAAGCTAGTGGACTGATAAGGTTGTACGGAATCGGGATCGAGTGAGCACCTTGCCCTTGTGCCTGTGGTGGCACGATTGCGTAAAAACACTTGGAGTGTGGGCTCGCGTGGGCTTGTACCGTCACAGTTTACCGAGCTATTAAGTGGAGGACATTGTTTACCCGAGTTTGTTTACTAAATTGTAAACTTGTCCGGCTCGAGGAAGATTCGTAAAGGGAGTGCACTACGCGGTGATTCGTAGGTGAATGACTCGCATGCTATTTGGAACGGTGCCGGCCGGAGCCATTTCATTTGTAAACAAGTCGTAATTTTTCGGATCAGTTTACCATAGCGGAATGGTTTGCATTGTGTACAGTACAAGGTAACTTGATACTAGTGTACTTCATTTCAGCGAACCAGAGACTAAATATTCGCTATTTTTATGGTTTGTATTTTCTACCTATCTATTAAAAAGTTTGTCGCCAAACCTGCCGCTGCTTCTAGGTAGCTGTTTATTGCGGCCGAGAAGAAAGCCTTATCAGACTTTGCGGGGGGCATTCGATAGCGCCAAAAACCATAAGCGCCAACGCCGCAAGCACCAGTCCGTAACCGCCAAACGAGAAAAGTCGCAAACGCCAAAGTTCGTTTAGGTTAGGTTAGGTCAAGTTAGGTTAGGTTAAGTAAGGTTAAGTTAGGTTAGGTAAGGTTAGTATTGCGGTTAAGATCTTTGGCGTTTGCGACTTTTCTCGTTTTGCGGTTACGGATTGGCGCTTGCGGCGTTGGCGCTTGTGGTTTTTGGCGCTTATGACAGCTACCCGACTTTGTGACATGTGAGTAGGAAAAACGCAAGACATAGACCAACCAACCCAACCTGTTAACATTTCGTTGATCCTCATAATGTATAATCGAAGTTTGTAGAAGGGTGGAATACCAGAGGAAGAGGCAAAAACTGTGGTTTTTAAAATTGAAAGTTTATTGAACCTATGGGAATTATATTTTCATGGGAAAGTCAGATCTAGTTCGCCTCGTTGCTGTTTGACTTCGTCAAAACATCCGCCGTTTTCTTTTTTATCGAGTTTATTTAGTTGCTAGAAGCAGCTTAAATTATAATGCCGTGTACGCATTTAGCTCAGATTTGGGAAAATTTTGACTTTATCGAAATATTATTAGTATCCTTCGTTTCGATCTTGCTCACCCGAATTGTTGTTGAAACTTACCTCTTATCATGCGCCTTTATACAGATGTAGTTCATTTTTTAAGCCCGCCTCCCTTTTGGAAAAAGAGCTTTATAGTTTCGCTCGTTTTTTTTTACTAAAATTTAATCTTTTAACAATCCGATTAAACTCATTTTATCCGCTAGAACCAGACATAACCAAATATAGTGGTAAAACAATCCGGCATCGTTAGATTTAGCGTGCCTTTGTACTACATCACAACGACTTAAAAGAGAATTAATTTGCAACACAGGCTCATTTTTTTAGGGTCTCTTCTTTTGTTCTTACTTCCAAATTGTATTCCTAATTCCAATAATGTCTCATCTTTGGATGAGACGTTAACGCGGTGACTTAAAATCGAACTAGTTCCAATCAGTTTTTTTACGACACTTCTCACCGGAGTACATTTCTAGTGCTGTTTCTCGAGTGTTTAGGCAAGGCGAGAGAGCTATCCCTATTGACTGCCGTTAAACACGTCTCAAGTATCGCTCATATAGAGTGATCTCCATCCTGTGAGCATGCTTGGGTGTTCCCGACCTTGAAAAAATCAAACCAGATAACTGCCAAAAATTTATCTTCTTAAACTCTACATAGATTAGTTAATGGCAATCTTCTCACAGCGCTTTGATTAGAAATGTCTTTTCGAAAAAAAAAATAATGTACATTGAGCAATCCAATAAATATTTTGATCTCCTCATAATTCGGTCTTAAATCTAATCACATCAAGTATCAAGCGAATATGTAGCCAGGGTCGTTATGCACGTAGAGTTCGCCCTGGGGGACGTCCAGCCATGTGGTGTCAGCGGGAAGGAGCCCGGGTGCTTCTGGAGTCCTGGAGTGGAACTGCGGGGGAGGCGGCCTCCCCGCCCCGGCGAGCAGCCCCTCGGCGCCGTTGATCCCCGCGATGGCCGTGCCGACGGGCTGCGCCACGGCCAGTCCCCCAGGTCCCACGACGGCGGTGCCCTGAGGGCGCGATGACGCGACGCCCCCGATGCCCGCGATGGCGATGCCCACCGGCTTCGCCTCGGCCATGGACGCGTTCTCCGGAGGCAGAGATATGACGACGTTGTCGCCCCCGGCCGCGGCGCCCCCGCCCCCGCCTGGGGGCGGTTTCTTGGAGGTGGTGTCGCTGTTCTCCTCGCCGACGTTCTCCTCAGACGTCTCCCCGCGCCCCCCGTTGCTCGGCAGCAGGATCACCTGGGAGGCGGGCACCACCAGGTAGTTGCCTTTGGCGCCGCCGTAGTAGGGCACCAGGACGGTGCCGGGCACGGCGACGGGGCGGTCCACCCGGTACACTTGGCTGAACAAGTGAATTGGTCATCAGGAGCATTGTTTCGTCTTTTCAAAAATATATTAATTGACTGGTTTAACTGTTAATATTTTTATGGTCAGATCTATTCGCACGCCTGTATTAATACAAGGGAGGCTTTGGACGTACGGAAACCAATCTAATGTATTTGAAATGGGAGGTGACTTAAACGCACGGAAACCAACCGAATACACTTTAGGTCAGTTCTATTCGCACGGCCATTTTAACCGATTGGTGCCCAGAGGATGTTTGAAAAAAAATAATTTAAGGGAATAATCAAAACGTTTTGGGTCAACATTTTTCAAAATGGTGTTTTTAAAATGATCAATTTTTTTATTTACGCTAATTCAGAGTTACCTTTTTACTTTAAGAAAAGGGATTTTTGGGAGAATTTGGCATAAAAGTTGATATTTTTGATGGGTCGATAATAGCCCAGTGGTCAAAAATCGGTTAATACAAGGGAGACTTGCACGGAAACCAACCTAATGCATTTTAAATAGTTGACTTGAACGAACGGAAACCAACCTAATACATCTGAAATAGGGCAGCATGTGAATAATCACCTCGATATTTTCATTAGTAAAAATCAGTTTGCAAATGATGTAAACCAGCTTGTATATCAATTCGCAAACACTTTGTTCTGCTAAAAATTGATTTTGTTTTTTCTTACCGGAAGTTTTTGAATTTTTTATGCAGGGAACAATTAAATTTTAGCTTTGTGGTTATTCATCCGCTTCAAATCGCCCGTTCCATTTTCAAAATCAGGGATCCTTTTTTTCTAGAAATCGACTGAGGTTGATAATTGCTTTTCTTAGTTTCTTTTAAAAAGATGAGCTGTCTCAGACCCTACTAGTACAAGAAGACCAACGCACTGTAGTAACTTGTGGATAAGACGCATGCGGATTTATGATGCCTCATTTAAGAAAAGCATCTTATTATTTGTAGATAAGCGTACCCGTGGAATGGACGCACCCTATATTTTGAGATCTGTAAATAGGAAAAAGTGCGCCTTATCTTCGATGATTTTTGAAATTCAGACCAGGTGATTCCTTTTTAGGATGAAAAAAAAAAACTCGTAATAGTCTTGCATATAATCGGTATGACGCTCGCTCCCACAAATTACCAATTTCATCTTTTGCTGTACAGTAATTGTATCCTCTTGAAAGTAACTTTCTACTGTTTCTTTCATAGCTTTTGTACGAGGTAAAATGAAATCACTTACACCAGTATATTTTTTCGAATCGGTTTATTTCGCACAGGTTTGTGATATCTATATCAGTCTAAAAATATTACCATAAATCGTCGAATAAAAATAAATTAAAATAAGGTGCACAAAGAAAGGAGTACATAACTTAAGCTAAGGATAAGCGATCTGTGGAGCGCTTTTACAGTACAATTACTCGGCTCGGAGTCGCTCTTGTCTTTGTTATCGCTTCCTGCAGGGCGAACCGATGTTCCTTTGTCTGATTTTTCAATGCAGAGCCCTGATATAATATCAATACGGCAGTTCTGATTAAGCTACCTAAAACTTACTCTAAAGAAAAACTACGTCTATGTAAGAAGAACATCAAGATTTAGATCACAGCTCAACTTAAAACTAATTTATACTAAGCCCTCGATGTAATTTAGCTGTCAGATGCAACCGATAAATTTCTCGCTCTGGATTTATAGCTAATATGGCAGTGCAAGGGGGGCATTTGGCTTCAAATTATTGCCCAGGTTACAAGAGTCTAGATTTGCGGCGGGTCGGGGTACTGCAAGAGGAGCTCGCCGAGGGCGTGGGCCATGCCGCTCGGCCCGGCCACCGCCACGATGTTGGGCTCGTAGCGCACCCGGACGGGCTGCTCGCCGCGGACGACCGCCCGGGACAGTGGCGCCGCCACGGCGATCCCGCCGCGCCCCGCCACCGCCTTGGCCATGGGCCTCAGCACCAGCCTCGTGGTCGCCTCCGCGCGCCCCTGGACGTCGCCGATCACCAGGTCCACGGCGGACGCCTCCTGCACCCGGGACAGGAGCGCCTGGTACGGCCTGAGGGCCTCCTCCACCATCCGCTCGCGATCCTTGGCTAGGCCGAGGTTCACCTCCTCCAGCGGGGCAGCGATATCAATCAACTTGAGCGGCTCGTTTTGAACCGACGCCCCGGCGATCTCGGCGCGGATCCGGTCTTTCACCTCGGCGATCATCTCCTCGCGCACCTTCGGCGACGGCGTCGTGGGGCCGGGTGAACTGGGCGCGGGCGCGGGTGCGGGTGCGCTCGTCGAAGGCTTTTCTCCACGCGACTGATCGTCCTCGCCGAGGAGGTCGGTTGCCCCGCTGGAGCCGTCTATGACCGGGATGTAGATCGGGCGGCCACCCAGGGACTCGGAGATGACCTGCTCCCGGACGGCCCCTGCCGCGGACGGCTCGATGTACGGCGTGAAGCCCTCGGACGAGGTGCGTTGGAGGTCGCCCGGAGCTTCGCCGATCACTCCCGTCGTCTCCGGGACTTCCAACCTACGGGCGAAGTAAAACGAGGCGTCAAGATGTACTCTGTCCAGGGGTCTCTGAATTGTGCGATTGTTTGGCGGGCGAATAGCAGGATGAAGCCTCGGAAGACAGATAATTCGAACGTGTTGAACAGTCTTTTATTTGGTTGTACCAGTTAGAGACGCCGACAGCTGTACGTGCGACGTATACAAACGGGGTGGAAGCCCACACAAGCGTACATCTTATAATGAGTGCCATATCGCCCAACTGAAATAACCCACGTGAGCTGCTGGACGATCATCTGAGCTAAAGCAAGTCCTGGAAGTTTGGCTCCGGGATTATGCGAATCCATCACGCAAATGAGATTTTTCTTAAAATTATAAGCTTACTGTTATATCTTATACTGCCTGTCATTGCGACAAAATTTACTTGCTAGGCTCTTAACTTAAATATAATTTACAATTTAACCCTTTCACGCACAGCTTCACGAAACCACCCTTCTAATGAGAATCTAAGCGTTTTGAAAAAGTTACTGTGTCGTGTAAAACTTTTTTTTTTTTGCTTATTTAAGAACATGTTTAAGAACATGTTTTTGGAAAGTGTTTAGTGCGTGAAAGGGTTAAAAGAAATGCGAGGTGGTACCTACGAGTATCATTACAGTCTATAACCGATCAGAATACAGTATTGAACTTTATAAAACAACCTGAGTATTTATGAGAACGTAAAGCCTGGAACCACTTGTTCCGGAGGATTGAAATATACAACTGGTCCAGTCGCCACTAGTTTCCCGTCCGGAGGAATCGTTCCCAGCCAGCTCGGCTTAAACGCATCGATATTTCTGCCGTTCTCCTTTCGGAACGAATCGAACATCTCTTGCAATTTCGAACTGGGCACACTGATAACCCTTGCCCCGGGGCCAGCCACGGCGAGGCTGTCCGGGCTCGTGTACGCGGTTCCCCCTGGACCGACTATCGCCGTGCCCCCGAACCCAGCCGTAGCGATACCACCGGGACCCGCGATAGCGACACCTCCCCGTCGAACCACCAGCTTGCTCACTATCGGCCCAGCCTCCTCCATGCCGCTACCGTGCATCAAAATCTCGGTCACGTGCCGGTTGACCTGCTTCCGAATGCCGTTCACGCCAGCCTGCGAGATCTTCACTCGCTTCCGGATCTTCTTCTCAATCTTGTCGAGCTTATCTTTGAGCTTCTTCCGGAAGCTCTCCTTATCCGGCGTGCTCGGAGAGCTGCCTTCTTCTTCCTCTTCTTCCCCGTCGTCTTCATCGAGAGCCGTCGGCGATTGCACCTCCTCGTCATCATCATCATCTTCATCGTCCGCATCACCTTCCTCACTCCCCTCACCGCCCAACACAATCGTCTGCATCTGGTCCTGCTGTTCCTCTTCGTCTCGCGTGATCGACTGGACGACCGGCCCCGCCAACTTGCCCACGTCGCGTTGCTCCGCGTCCAGCGGCGCCTCAGTCGTCTCCGCGGGCGTCTCAGCCGTCGTTCCCACGTTCAGTTCCTCCGGGAAAGTCCCCAGCGCGCGGGCCCGCCTTATCAGCGCCCGCGCTTTACGGGCGGACCGCTTCTCCGAACACGCCGCCGGAGCCGCTTGCGCCGCCGGAGCCGCTTGCGCCGCCGCCGCCTGACCATACTCAAAGATGTCCGTAACCGTCTGAGCCAGGCCGCCGTTATAGAGCAAAGCCGGGTCGTTGACAACGAAAGGGAAATATCCACTAACCGGCTTGTTTTGACCCTCTGTCGGCGTATTGAAAACCGGAGGATAAATCGAAATCCCCGAAGGATTTGCCTTCTGCTGCGCCTGGCCAGCAAACGGGACTGAAAACTGTTGATGGTGAATGTGTCTTATTAGCTGTAACTTGGACCTATCCGCTGGATCGGCGAGGGGTTCCCCCGGAACCATAGGCTGCATCATAACGATTGTCTCCCGGCCAGGTTCCCTAACTTCGTAAGAGTGCGATGCAGGGGAATACTGGACTCCAGGCGTGGGCTGGACGAATTTCCGGGAATCGCCGTCAGCAGACCGGGCGTCTATTGCAGGGCCAGCCTCGTCTCGGAATAGCACTCGGTGAGTCCGCATTTTCTTGGCAACGTCCTCTAAGGCAAGCCAGCTCGGTTCCAGCGAGCTCGGGTCTTCCTGTTGTCTGGGCAAAGTGCGTGACATTATATGTTTTGCTGCGGCGGGGTCATTCACCGGGCCCGAGTAAGCGAACCCGGCGTACCTGCCAAACAACGAAATATTTGCATTACAATTCGCTCTCTTAATATTTGCTGAAGCAAATCGAGTCCGCATTGCTAATTGAACGATTTTTTTTTGTTGCTTAGCTAACTCACCTGGATCGGTCGTCGAAGTCTCGGGTCGACCCCCGAAAGAAAAGCGGGATTATTCCTTTGTGTCGCAGAGGCGATTTGCTACAGCAAATGACGGTCATCCCGTGCTTCTTATAAGCTAACAAATATTTGCTCCTCGATTTGCAGCTTAGTGAGTAATGCAGGTTCGCAGAAAACAGACTCGGGGAAGTAAAGTCGCTATTGTCAAGTCTAAACCTAACCTAACAAAGTTCCAAGTCGCCTTTCTAACACTCATCAAGAATTTGCAAAGCAATTTAACTTATTCGTCGGCTGCTTTCCCATTATGATCGTTTCCTTGATCTCTATGAATCTTTGCATGGTTTCCTCGCAAAATTTCTGGATTTATCCAACCACTTCTTGTTTTAAAGTTACTTGCGTATTTTCCGATTTTCCCCATGTGGCAGGGTTAAAAAAATTGCCTTATCGCAGCAAGAAGTACCTTGTTTTACTGCGATTAACGGTGATAATATGAGTGCAGAAAGAACCAATTACAAGTTCTGCGGCCTTTTGGTACAACAAAATATTGTATAAGAACGAAAAATTAAACCTTGTCTTACTACAGAAGTCGTGAAAAAAAATGAAAAATCTCTTCTCACTTCATTAAGGAAATCAGAAGATATTTAACCATGATCAAAAACAGAACTATTTAAGTTAAATTCATAATTTTGACTTGTTTGTTAACCAGTAACAAATATTTAGATGCTTTCGGACGACCGTTATTTCGGAAACATTATTTTGAGCCGAAGTCGTTTAAAACACCTACGAAGTACGGGACTTTTATCTTTGTCGTGTTAGGCAACTTGTGCTACATATACGCCATGCTGGTTGCCGATCTAATCATGACTGGCGGTAGCGCTTTGCGTTTCACGACACTGATCACTCACAGTTAATCGTTGGCAACCCGAATAGATCTTTTATCAGTCTTTACCTGACAAGATTACCTCCAGCAAAGAGCGTCTTGAAGCACTTCGTGACTTAAGGCAGAGATTGATCCGAATTAACGTGCAAATCAATTTGTCTACGAAGAGTTTATGTCCTTTCTCTGTTGAAAATATTCTAGCTGACTTTAAGATCGGAACGTTTTGTTGTCTCACATAAATACCGGCTTTTCTCTGGGCAAATATTTTTTATTTTATTTTATTTTTTTGTGCGCTGGGAATACTTTAAAACGGCTTTTTCATAGCCGACTTTGTTACTTTCAACTCATTAATTTGGTTTTCTTTTATGATGATTAACAAGTATTTAGGACTTTGAGATAGAGTGAATCACCTCGTTTTCTATTGCCTCTCGATAAAGCTTGAAGATTTTTCAATTGAAGTTGATTGCTTTATTATAAAAGGCACCTCTGAGCGATCACAAAAATTATCGTAAAGTATTAAAATTTAAAAAAAAAAAAGTCTTTTTCTAAAAAATATACGTTGATAAGAAACTAATAAAAATAAAATTTTATGCAGTTTGAGTTTGGGTATTTAAATAATTTTTTGAAAAAAATGTTTCAGCTTACCCATCTCCTTCGGCGCCCCTCGCTTCAGCAGGGAGGTGCGCTCTCGCCATGCGGGCCAGGAATCTTCCCCGGGGACCATTCGGCACCACGACGACCGCCTCTGGTTCGGGGAGATCCGCGATCACGACGGGGACCTGCACCGCGTCTTTCCCAGGTAGAGTCTGCGGCAAGGACGCCAGGAAAGCGTCCTCGGCCTGTTTGTCCCCCTTTTCGGGAAGTTTCGAGATCTCTTCGGCTACTTTGACAGCACCCTCAGTCACTTTAACGGCCTCAGTCGGTTTGACGGACTCTCCTGTTGGCTTGACGGGCTCCTCAGTCGCTTTGACGAGCTCCTTGGGCAAATCAGCTGGTGGCAACGGAGCTAGTTTGGCTTGCTCAGGTCGCCCAGACACGCTGGCGACGAGCGCCAGGCAGGCCAACCCAGCGAGTATCTGCAATCGGAAATTTCCGATTAATGATAGAAAAACAGTTTTGAACTTAACCCACTCCCGCCCAGCGATGCCGTTCGGAAACAGAAAAAAAATATTTTAGAGGATCTCTTCAGCTCATTGTCAGTATTGACACAAAAAAATTTCACCCCTCTGGAAACCTGAAATTTAATCATTAAGGCATTTTCCAAAGCTTAAAATTGCCTTATTTGGGAAAGGTCCTTTAAATTTCTTTTAAATTTCGCTCCAAATACTTGGGCTATTATGGGTTGATACTCCTCCTGCATGGGTATATTTAAAGTTAGGTTAACACCCTCGGGTACTCGAACTGAAATAGGAACTCTTATTTTCGACGGAGAGATTTTTAATGGTCTTTAGACATAAATTCTTCTTTTTTAGGATATCATATTTATCGATCTGCGTTTCTGAATATTTAGAAGAAGCTCTTGTGTAGTTTTTGATCACAATTTTGCGCAGGTATTTTAACGCACGTCCGTAGTGTTTTGTTTTTTTTCTTCTGGAAATTTGAAGTTTGTTGGAGATGACTTACTACATACTCTTAAAAGTGGTATATCCCTCATTGTTAATGCGCCAATTGTTTTGAATTATGTTTTTTTTTTTCATCGGGAAATTTCACCTTTAGGTGTTTTACGAAAAAATGGGTGTGCTCCGACAAGACGGTCGTAATGGTTTTTTCTCGAGTGAGGGTTGGCTGAGTTTAGGTTAAGATGGGTTAGGTCAAGTCGATTTAAGTCGAATTTTCATCAGTGACTATCGTATCGGAGAAATTTCTGTGCACCTCTCCGTTGGACTTCTAGTTCTCGTTCCTTTTTGGTATCATTTCCAACCATTTTTCCGTCATCGTGACTTGTACTAGTGTACCCCTTGGACTCGTTAAATGGAGTGCGACTGTGTCATGAACTGGAAGTAGGGGAATGAAACTTGTCTGGTTGCTTGATCCAATTCCCCTGCAACCACATTCCGTTGAAATGTCGGTCAAGTTCTAGGTAAGATTAACTTGTCATCTCCCGCTAGATTCAGATTAAGGGCTGTCACATTTCTGCGACTCACATTTCACAGACCAGTTTTGAACGTTAATTAACCAAAATATCCCGTTCGATTCGAAGCTTTTCAATCAAAACTCATCTTTTTTTTTTCAAATTGTAACGCCGTTGAATTACTGTTCTTCCCATTTACAAAATCATTAAGATCCGTAATATGCGGGATTTTCTGTCTTTTAAAATTTTGTAGACAACTTCATCTTTTGGGCTGGTGAAATCTTATCATCTTTGCATTAAGAGCTGCTGAATTCTCGTGAGAAACGTTTAATTCTCTTTATACAAAACAACAGATTGACTAGTTTTGTATTAAAAGCCAAAATTCTTTCCACGACTTTCAATAAGTTTAACGTTTTAACGAGCTTTTATTACTTTTGCAGAATACAAAGAAACAAAATAATCTATGCGCAATTTCCCCTTAATTTCGAATTTTTAGATATCAGCTTTTACTAGATCATTAAGGATTTCCGAAACTCATTAAACGCGTCTTCAACATTTGAACCGTCAGCGTTTCGCCGCAAATCGTTCAATAACCTCAAGAGTGTACAACTGAAGTCAGTCATTAAGTTGAGGTCGATCCTGGGTACCACTGACCTCGCCATTGAAAATCCCGCGTCTTCCGGGCCGCGGGCCGGCGCGGCCCGTCCCGGCCAGGTCGACACACCGGCCACGGCCCCGGCCACGGCCCCCAAGACTCGCGCCGTCGCAACGTGCTGCCTCGCGAGCCTCGCCTGCCGGCGCGCCGGCGGCTGTCCCTGGTTCACTGACCCTCCTCCAGCATCGCTGCCTAAAGCTCGCATAGTCTTCGCCGTCGCTGATTTTTATTAGAGCCAATTATAAATTCGCGCGGACCGCCCGAAAATGCCGCGGCTTGCCCACTCGTTAAATTTCGACGTAGACCCACCGGGCGGCTTCGTTAAGTTAGCATTTCACGCCGACACCTGTCCGTTTGAATGCTCGCGGTTACTACCCGAAAGAATAAAACCGTAACTGCCCTAAACATTTTCTTATTATAGAAATTACTCTTCTTTTTTCTGGGAGCTGATATTGACCCGCTTAAACGCACGTAACGGAAGGCTTGAACGCACGTAACTAACCTATTGCACTTTAAATTGGAGGTGACTTGAACGCACGGACTCCAACCTAATACATTTTAAATGGAGCAGTCGGGTCAATAGACACTGTTTTCTTTTAATCAATTCTAAAATGAGCCGCGCTCGATATCTTTCTTCTTTGGGAAGCTCCTTTATCACTGACTGAAAGTCTTCCTCTGATCGCCAGTAAAAAAAATTCTCGTGCTGTTAAAGGCGTTGTTTTAATTTTTCGTGGTTGCTCTCCAAATCTTAAACCGACGAAATTACTTAAGGTTACACTTGAAATACATTTGTCAATTTCTTTTCTCGGAAATATTCGTAGCATTGAAATTTTTGAAAGAGGAAATATTTCTTTCAGGGACCGGTAAAGTTGCTTTTCACTGTTCAAGTGTGTCTTGAAAAGTTCTTTTGGTTCTTTCCGGATAGCATATTTTGATCGTATAGGGTTGACTAATTTGGCTCATACCAATAGGAAATCATAATCAGCATCACAAATTGCAATTTTTCGTATCGTTCCAGAAGTTGAGGAAGCATGATCTTTTTGCTGTAACGATTTCTACTTGTATATTTTTAGGATCTACTATCAAATTCTAACATTTTTGATATTTGTCAAAATTAAGTAATATTCTATTTTTGTTCGTTTAAATTATTGAAAGTTTTAACAAAAGTCAAAACGTATATTTCATTTTTAAAAAATAGAGTTGATATCTAGAAAACAATTTTTACGAAATTTCAAAGTGCTGTCTGAGAAAAGAAGTCATGTTGTTTTTATACTGAGCGGGTTTAGTGACCCAAGCTTAAGGCTAATAAAAGCCGTGCCTTTTTATTTTCATAATTGTTTTTAGAAAAAGCCGAACAGGATAGCAGTGATATTTCTTGATTTTACTTAATTAAGTTTACCCCAGAGGGATCTCGACCCCATGCGATTATTTTTTACGATGATGGCAATCCTTCGTGCACGCATTGAAAAATGATATCCAAAGCATTAAAAAAAATGGTGGAAATGAAACTTAGTTGCTCTCCCCACAATAACTTTCAATTCTGGAATTTTCACCCCTAGTGAAAAGCGGATGAAATCAGCTCCTCACAGAATACTATAACAAATTCACAAATTACCTAAAAAAAGAGGTAATATCTTTGATCATTTTCAAGGACATCGACTACTTGTAAACGGTCATTATTTTAACGCAACATATCTGCTGATAATGTTCTAACAAGATGGACGCAGATGTATTATTTAGGACTTAGGATGAATCAGGTCTAGATATCAATTCCTGATTAATCGAAATCACGCTGGACTTACCTGCTGGGAGCTCCCCATGGCTTGCGGTGATACTCCAAACTGCTGCCTCCTCTCAGCATGAAAAATGATTGCCGTGCCCAAGTCGGAGGCGGGTGGACTGGGGGAAGGCCGGGGGGAAGCTGGGGGGCGGTGGCGACTGCTAGTTGTCGTACTTGGCCGCCAGAGCGCGTGCGGATAGCCGCTGGGCCTCGACTCATCGTTTTCAGGAGTAGATAGCGAGGTGGCCAACTTGGTAGATAGGTATTCGCAGCTCTTGAGATCCCGATTTGAGAAGTAAATATACTGACGAGCTCAGAAGTAGCTGACTAGTGATTTTATGTTCTTTCGAATGTAGGTTGGCAACACTATTAAAATCGACTGACTCGCGGGAGCGTCTCTCTATCTAAATACATAAGTAGTACCAACACAAATGGAAAAAAATTAAATCGCATAATCAAAATAAAATATTGCAGGTATTTTTGATCGAAAAGCTACAGGGCTGGGTCACTTTTATAACTTTTTGTCTCTTAAAACAATCTGTCACTACTTGTCACTTTCTGTAAAGTTTGTCACTTTTGGTCACTGTTTCAAAAATATACCTGTTTCTCATGCGTTGAGGACTTTATCGTATTTGCGCGGACCGAAGACCCTCAAATATGATCACTGATTCGCGGTCTGCCCTCGCGTAGAAGAGCATTGTAAGTTACGCCTTCCCCTCCAACCTTCTGGCCGTGTTCTACCGCCTCTCCCGGTCCGTTTAAAATCGTCGAATTGAACAACAGACATCGGTTCTAACCATTTTTAGTTTCCCTCGATCAGATCCAATCTTCAAATAATAAAGATCAAAGAAAAAATTTCGGGCCAAAAAATTGAAGGAAAAAAACGTAACCCTTGCTTTTTTTTCAAATTTTGAGCCAAAAACTTTTTATTCAGTGTTTGACATTTAATAATTGGAATTGTTTAGCGGTAACTAAAAATGATGTTCACCGTCGTTGGTTGCTGATTCCGTCGATTTATCGCGTCAAAAAGTGGAATATAAAATGTACGCCTTTCCTCCCAACCCACCGGCCTTGAACACTGTCACTCTCTCAGTTTGTTCGAAATCGACGAAGTGAACAATAGGCATCGGTTCTAACCTTTTTTTGGGTCCCTCAATATGATCCAATCGTTAAAGCATAAATATCCCCCCCAAAAAAAATCGGGCCGAAAAATTGGAAAAAAACCCGAGGGGTACCCCTTTACCTTTTTTTAAAAAAATTTCAATCGAAAATTTTTTGTCAACTTTTTATTTATGTTTGGTGGTTTGTTTTGAAAAAGGGGTATTAAAAATTATTTTTACCGTCGGCTGTTGCCCACTTCATTATACATTACTCCTCAATCGGAGTGTAAGATCCCTACTCCAGAATCGTCCAAGCACATATTTAAGCCTTTTGGGAGCTCGCAGTTTCAAATACTTGTTAGCGGGGCTTTTTTTTTTATTCCAGGCATATTTTTTATGGCAAAATATACTTTAAGTATAGCCGTAATAACGGATTGAAATAAACACTCGATTTTTCTCTTTCCACGATTTCCCTTTTTTGGGACAAAGAAAAACCATCCCTACCACTTTCCGTCGTTGAAACAAAAATAATAAGAAGAGTTGACACTTGCGCTTGGCTTAAAGATTACTTTTTTTTTTTTAGATAAAACTTGACTGGCAGTTCTACAAAGTATCGAAATGGAACTTTTTAAGGCCGTCTTCTACGGATGTTTTTGTGGAGGCTGGCTGGTCATCAGTGGAGCCGCAAATCAGGCGCACGCCGCAAGAAATAATGTTAGGCAACCAAGCTTCCAGCGAAGCTGGTGTGGTTGCCTAGCAGTAAGAACTCGTAGCAAAATTCGCTTCGTATTATTTACCAGTTTGCGCTTTTGTTGCAACTGTGGAAACTGAACGGGCTTTCTAATACATTGATTTAAATTTTTTTTTCGAGCACCCTTTCTTGCTCAGCAAACCATTGATTTTTTTTTAGGCCGAGTTGCCTTACGAAAACCTTATTTCTAAGGTGTTGAAATCTGAGGAATTTACAAATGCTAGGATGATAATCACCCGTGATATTCCATTTAAGTTAAATTTTCTTGATCGATTTTTTTCGTTTAATTTAGGTGAGTTGATGTATGGAAATGTATGGAAAAGGGTTGCATGTCGGGTCGATAGCAACACCCTTTAAAAAAAATTCTTCTTGGTTGTACTGCACCCTAAGCAGGGGTGGAATGGCGTAGATTTGAGCTAGGTTGGAGATACTCAGTTCTGTTGTGATTACAAACTCTCCGTCAACGATACAAAATAAATTTAAAAACGAAGGGGTATACCATCAGTGGTAGAGGTATTCCTCCCATTTTTTCAAACCTTCTTGTGTGGGGAACGAAAAGAGACAAAAAAAAAAGAGGCCGAAATGAATTCGATAGAAATTTACTCTATCTATCGACTTGATAAAATGCTTTTTTGTTTATCTCTTCGTTTTTAAGTAAGTGAGCTTTATTGTCGACGCTATCAGCGAAATCGTACGTCCACCGGATTGGCCGCATCGTCGCGCGGGAATCGTATCAGGAACGCTCTCTGGGCTGCGTTCGAAAACACCACCCGAAGGGTATTCTGTGTTCCTCTCTTAAGAAAGCTCCCGTAAGACAGAGATAGAACGCCCTCATGTGCCGTTTTCGAACGCGTCCCAGGAGTGAGAGAAGCTCCTCTGCAGCTCCGCAGATCAAAGACCTCACATATTCTGCCCTGCCTCAGTAGTAGCTGGAGTCAGACTCGTAACCTGGAGAGGGGAGGGGACATGTAGGTAGGGGAAAAGAAAGCCAACTTCAACGTGCCTCCTCGCCCCTCCTTCGCGAGGGGTCTCCATGGCCCACCCGATGTTGTTCCGAATCCTCCCTTCGGTGCAGACGCTCCGACTGATCGCTCTGCTCCCGCGCTGCGGTTTCTCGAGCAGTTATTGTTTCGCGAGTGTAGAGTGAAGTGCAAGTGACATAAGTTTCCCCTTTGCAGCCATGACGGCGGATTTGGCTGGGAGGTCCTTCGGCTGCGCCCTAACCGTTTTCGTCACTGCGTTTCTTCTCGGACCAGCCCTCAGTGCGCAGCAAGTCCGTGGGAATCCTCGAGTTGACACAAGTAAGTTAGACAACTCCTTAACTAAGACACTAGGGCATGAAATCAACTTTGCCCTAGCCTCAAATTACGGTCGAACCCTTTATCGAACCCCTCTTTCCAGAGGGTCGAATCGTAACCTCAAAAGTGCCCCGTTTGTGACAGCAAATAAACGGTATGTCACGACATTCAGACAAATCTAGTTATGGACTGAATGCGCCCTTGATTCCAACCTATTTTTACCCAGAATAGCTTTTATACCTATTCAAAAACAAAGACGTAACATTTTTGGCGCTATCAGTTGAATAGGCGTTTTTAGGATAAGTGATCACAAACAAGCAGTTACGGTAGAAATAGGCCGTGTTTTCTTCGATTTTTAAAATAAAATACGACAAGCGCTTGTGTTAAATCTTTGTTTTAAGAAGTATTGAAATGTTTGCACGTATACCTCATGAGAATTAGTGCGAGTCATACCGTCTTGTCTGATATCCCTCCCCTTTTTTGTTGACATTTTGTTGTCATCATAAAACGCAATAGGCTATTTCAGCGAGACGAGTTTGTTTTATACCAAGTAAATCCAGCTGAATTTCAATGACATCTTTGGCGGTATTTCTGCAGACGCATCTCTTGCACCCACGAGTTAGCTCTGTACCATAACGCGACCGCGTGGTACTGAAACGCGGCCTGCTGTGGGTTGTCGGTGTCATAACTTTAAGGTTATCCAGCCGGATATTGTATTCTGTTTTCACAATGCTGCTTAAAGAATACAATCTGACATTGCCTTCATTAATTAATACACACCACGCATCACAGTGCATCACCACCAATTACACGTAACTCGATGTATATTAACTTGGTTTGAGTGCCACATGCGTCGCTCCGTTCGACGGGGAACAGCCGTAAATCATTTATCGAAAATATTTTCGTTGGTAAAAGTTACCGGTATTGATAATGAAGGGCGGGAGAGAAAAAAATTAAATGCTTCCATTTATGGACTGTCCTGCGTTCATACGGTAAGCGTCTAATTACGTCCGACCCTGGCGATTCGCAATTGCAAACCATATTATGCATATCCAGGGCCAAACTTTTAAACACTTGATCTACTTTTTCGTCGCCAGGTAGCGTTTGCCAACAATCTGGAAGCAAACTAGTTATAGCAATGGGGTAAAGCTACAAACTGGGCGATTTTATTAAGCTTCATTATACTTTACCCTCACATAAGCAGACGTAAAAACTTGTGAGCTAATTTGGATAACCCACAATCACCTGAGGCCTTGTGTAAGTGGACGAGAGTCGGGCGAAAGTTTACTCGCCTTGCATGAACAGTTTTATAACAGATGCGTTTAGAATTCACACATTCACCATAAATCCACATAGCTTTTGCTGAAATAGCTCTTCCTACACAAGTTGTCATTAAAAAGCATTATCAGAATGGTTTTGTTGTGGACTTTAAAACTGATATTCAAATATTTAAAATACGAGAAGTTTTCCGCACGTTTTGAAACCTCTGTTAATCAAGCTCAAACATTAACCGATTTGTGCTCAGAGGAAGTTTGAAAAAATTGATTTAAGGAAATAAAACGTTTTGGGTCAAAATTTTGCAAAATGGTGTTTTTGAAATGATCAAATTTTTTATTTAGGCAAATTTCGAGTTACCTTTTTACTTAAAATAAGTAATTTTTGGGAGAATTTTGCATAAAGTTTGATATTTTTGATGGGTCGATAACTGCCCAGTGGGCAAAAATCGGTTAACTAGGAGCGTGGCATCTGATCTGGTAGTTTCTTGAAAATTTAAGGTTAAGTCTTACTTGATTAGGTGGGCAATGGTTGATTTCCTTTTTCAGTTACTGCTAATAATACGGTCTTGGTTACTTGCAGTTCGAAACTGTACCAAATCTCCAAATATGTAGACGATATCTCGATTATTGTCGCCTATGTGGTAATCGAATCGGCCGCGAAGCTTGGCCGATTTCTCTTAAAAGTCGGAACTAGATCTTCGCATAATCTCCGTTGATGTCGCAATCGGGTTTCATCTTTTCGAAGCTTGACGTTAAAAGTGACGATGCTTGCTCACAAACTCTCTCAATTGTGCGACTGTCCAAAGGACAATCATTTTTCGTCGTGTTGAAAAATCGTCTCATCGGAGGAGACGCTCACATTACTACATTTCCTCTTACCATTTATACGGTAATTTCGATTTCATGTTCATGTTCTAGATTCATATCTGGATGAGCAGTTCTTTTCTGTTAAAAGCGATTAAAGTAAAACAAGAGAAAGGAAATTTTCGCTTAAGGGCCCACCGGATCTGACTTTTTGTTTGGTCAGTTCTATTCGCACGCCTGTGTTAATACAAGGTAGACTTGATCGCCTGGAAACCAACCTAATGCATTTTAAATCGGAAGTGTCTTGAAAGCACGGGAAACAACCTAATACATTTTCAGTGGATAGTCACATCGTTTATGATAACATAAAAGGTATTGGCAAAAGCAACTCATCTAGAAGGATCACCTCTAAGCGGCCCCTGGTGGTTGATAGGATAGGTTAAGTAAGGTTAGGTCACGTCCCTTGTGCCTTTCTCCACTCGACCTTTCGGCGAAAGGTGGAACTCGTAGAAAATTCCACCTTTTCCACTTTAGTCCTGACCTACCAACACAGAGCTGCAGCTAGAGAGACTGTAGTGTGGCAGAGAGTGGCCAACTCTAACGGTCCTTTTGAATTCCACCGATCTGATTGGTTGGGATCCAGGTTTTGCCTTCGCTGATTGGTTGGGATCCAAAACTTGATGTGGTCACGTGGTACAGCTGGCCACTCTCTGTTACTCTACAGCCTCTCTAGCTGCAGCGCTGGACTCGTGGATAGTTGTCTAGGGCACAGTTACCGATCTGGGGCCTGGCATGCAGAAATGTAAGACATGCCTCAGTAGAATACGTAATGCTCGGTAACAAGCAGAGAGCTCTTCTCGGACCCGCAATACCAACTGTTCCAATTTATCGATCCAGATTATACAGCACGACTGTACGATGCGGTCGAATGATCCGACGCAACTTTATGGCTATTAGATTCTATCTATGGGAGAAAATAGCTGTCCGAAAACGACATGCGGGACGTGAGGGTATCTATGTTTTAGGGCGGTTCCAATTTTGTTCGAATTTCATTTTGCTTATTTGTATGATTCGCGTACCAAATTTATTCGCAATAACATTGTTCCTTTAGAAAAGTAGACCAAATTTTCTTGGTTTTTTGTTTTGTTTTTTTTCTCTTTTTTCCATTTTGACAAAAATAAATAAATAAATAAAATATATAAATAA